>JACCDO011896353.1_pt1 | contig 57078 bp, 66 predicted proteins | sample 7446101 | NCBI WGS metagenome assembly JACCDO01 (sample SAMN15323440, study PRJNA562643) | freshwater metagenome | isolation source: river surface water | place: USA:Blue River Watershed | collected 2017-08-16 | reverse complement strand
TTAATTATTAGGTGGAATAAATGAAATGTTATATCCATTAGCCTTAAGCCATTTACCTCCACGATTGCCTGCACCAGCACCATTATCTGCTAATTGGTAGTAAACTTGGTGTGAATATTGTGGTATAGATAAACCATAAAATGAATTACCTTTTTGTAATGAAAATTGAGTATCATATGCTGCTGCATTTTTTGTGGCAAATGAGTTAGTATATATTCTTGAATAGAAACGCATTATATTATAAATAAATATAAAAAAGTATTTAATTAATATTTTTATTTAATTTTTTTATTTAATAAAAGATTCTTATTTACTTACCCAATAATTTAACCATTTCTTCTCTAAATTGTTTGCATTCTTCATTCGTTAAAATTGCATATGTTGTATCATCTGCTGCCTCTAAAACAAACTTAAATGGTATTCCTTTATTATTAAAAGAATATGAGTCAGTAAATTCTGAACGGCGACCATATGCCCACGCACCTTTTTGAAATGTAATTGTTCCATCAGAATATAAATGCCAAATTGTATTTCCATTTGGACTTGCATCTGTTGACTTATCAATTAACCCAGATGGACTATTTTTGTAATGTTCATTATGGGCATTAATAACTCTTTGATTAAATTCATTAATAGCTTCGTTTGACGACATTTCTTATATACGTTTATTAATATTACTAATCTAATATTAATAAATTTATTTCAATTTTTTTAAGGGAACCAATTGTCTTCAGCAAAGCCAGCCCTATAACCCCTCCTTTTACAATTATTTTGTTTTAAGTTTTTGAATAAATTATGTCATAAAAATTATAAGAGCCTCCTCTGGGAATCGAACCCAGGATCTCTTGTTTACAAGACAAGTGCGCTACCACTGTGCCAAGGAGGCTTACATATTACTATATATATTTGTCTTTAAGTCCTTTTTCTTGCAATTAATATATTGTGAAACTAACTTAAAGAATGTAAAAGTAATGTTGAACACGCTTTATAAGGATCTATATTTGCACCTGGACGGCGATCTTCAAAGTAACCCTTCTGCTCTTTTGCCGTTTGATATGGCACTCTTATTGAAGTATTTCTGGTTCCAATCCCCCAATTAAATTCCGACCAACTAGCTGTCTCAAATTTTCCTGATAATCTGTTTTTATTTTCTGCTCCATATGTCTCCAATGTTTGCAAATGATTATTCTTTAAAGAATTTATATATTTTAATATATATTCTATACCTCCTTCTTCTCTTGTTACTTTTGTGCTAAAATTTATATGACATCCAGAGCCACTTATGTTACCAAATAGTTTTGGATGATAAGATATCTTGTAATCATACTGTTCTGCAATTCTTTCCAATAAGAATCGTGCAACAGTTAATTCATTACACGCACTTATACCTAAACAAGGACCGATTTGAAATTCCCATTGACTTTCAGTTACTTCAGCATTTACTCCACTAATATTTAAACCTAATTCTAAACACATTTCTAAATGTTTTATAACCATTTCTCTTTCAACACTATTTCTATTTGGTCTACAATATTCTTCTATCTTACGTAAATCATCTTTCATATAATATTGGCTCTTTTTCAAAAAATAATATTCTTGTTCTAAACCAAACCACGGTTCCAAATCAGAATATTTATTAAATATTTCTTGAGCAAAATAATAACTGTTTGTTTTTATTGGTTCACCTTTTGTATCATATGTGCTACATAATACAATATAATGACAACCCAAATTTGCAAACAAATCTATTGTAATATAATAATCAATTGGCTTTAAAATTATTTCAGAATTGTCTGTTGTAGCCTGATAGGTTGATGACCCATCATAATTCCATTCAGGAAATGTTTCTAAAGATATGTCATCATATTTACTTACTTTTATAACCCGAGTTTTTGAACGTAAATTGTATTCTCCATCAAGCCAAACATACTCAATTACTATATTGTTAGTAGTCATCTTCTATATTTTGTAATCTTATCTTTAAATTAAAAATCGACTAATTTTAATTGTTCTAGAACTTTATCATCTAATTTTTCCGGAAATTTTACATTAAAAATTATTATTAAATTTCCAACATGTTGATCTCTTGTAAATCCCATACTTGGTATCATCTTTTTATATCCTGGAACTATAATATTACCAGAATTATTATTTATTGTATAAACTTTTCCAGTTAAATATTTTACTTCAAATGTAAATCCGCATAATGCTTCTTTTAGAGTAATATTTTTTTCTAATATTAAATCTAAACCTTGACGTTTAAATTCTGTATTATTTTGAATACGTATAAATATTTTTATATCTCCTTTCAAATCATTTTCTCCAATATTTCCTTTATCTCTTAAAATAATTATTTCTCCTTCATCTATGCCTTTTGGCACATCAACATAAATAGTCTCTTTTTCAAATACTTTATTACCTTCTTGCATAAACCAGCGTTCAATATCAATTGGCATAGTGGTTCCTGATAATATTTTATCAATTGGAACATCAATTGTTTTTATGATTGGAATAGGTTTATTTAAATTTTGTTGAGGATTTATATGAACTCCATTATGAAATACGCGAACATTTGGACCAAACCCGCCTGCTGGACCTGCAAATGGATTATTGAATAAATTATTTATAAAATCTTCCATTGGATTCATATTCATATTCATATTTTGACCCATATTTTGACCCATATTTTGACTCATCATTTTAAAAAATGGATTACTATTTATCATATCGTATTCTTTGCGTTTTTCAGGATCAGATAAAACTTCATATGCTTCCCTTATTTTTTGAAATTTTAATGTGGCTTCTTGATTATTTTTATTTTTATCTGGATGATATATAAGTGATAAACGACGAAATGATTTTTTTATTTCTTCTAGGGATGCGGTTTGTGAAACTTCTAGAATTGAATAATGATTTTCGGACATTTTTTATATATTATTTATAAAGATAAACTTAAATAGTTATTAACGTATATATTTAAATGAGTCAACAACTTTTTTTAAATAAATACCAACCACAACTTTTTTCACAATTTGAAATTGATTCTGAAATTATAAACATACTAACAACTCTTATTAATATGAATAATTTAAATATTTTATTTATTGGTGATATTGGTTCCGGCAAAACTGCATTTTTAAATGCAACAATTAGAGAGTATTATGGCAATGCAAACCCGTCTACATATCAAGATAACATTCTTTATATTAATTCACTAAAAGAACAAGGAATTAATTATTATCGAACTGACGTAAAAACATTTTGTCAATCTTGTTCTTCTATTCCTGGAAAAAAGAAAATAGTTGTGCTTGATGACATTGATTTAATTAATGAACAAAGTCAACAAGTATTTAGAAATTGTATTGATAAATATATGCATAATGTGCATTTTATTGCCTCATGCACTAACTCACAAAAAGTTATTGAAAGTTTACAATCGCGTCTAATAATAATTAAAATTAAACCATTAAACAAGGATAACTTGAAAATCATAATGGAAAAAATTATACAAAAAGAAGAACTACAACTAACACCTCAAGCACAAAATTTTGTTCTTAGTATATGCAATAATAATGCAAAAATATTAATTAGTTATATGGAAAAATTTAAACTATTGAATCAAATAATTGATGAAGAATTAGTTGTAAATGTTTGCACTAATATTAGTTTTAATATTTTTAATGCATACACATGTCACTTAAAAAATAATGAATTAAAAGAAGCAGTTACGTTATTATATTCAGTATATGATAAAGGCTATTCAGTAATGGATATTTTAGATAATTATTTTTTATTTGTTAAATTTACAAATGAACTAACAGAAGAACAAAAATATGAAATTATTCCTTTATTATGTAAATATATAACAATATTTAATAATATTCACGAAGATGAAATAGAATTAGCATTGTTTTCAAATAATTTGTGTAATGCTTTAAATAAAATGAATTAAAACAATAATATATTCATAAGTATTTAAATATAGAAAAAAATATATTAATATATATTAGACAATGTCTAATACATATTCACAATTATTTAAAAATCTTATACCAACTGAAAAATTATTTGAACTATTCAATAAAATTTGCGCAAAAACAGATAGATTTTTTATAGTTGATAATAATTCATATAAAAAAGGCATATTTACAAATGATATACAAGAATTTATTGAATTTTGTAAACCATTCTATTTCATTTCTAAACGAAAATATTTAGAGCGAGAACTAACAAATAAATCTTTTATGACTGTTATACGACAAATATGTAAAAGCAATAACATTACATATACGTCTCAAATTATGTATAATAAATCTCAATATGATATTGTTTACTATGTATATTTTATTTAGTGTATTTAATTTGATGATGATCTTAACAAACGAATATCTCTCTTTAAAATAGAATAATTTATTTTAATTCGATCATAAGCAATTATTTCATAATTGCGATCCATATTATCTTCAAAAAATTCATAATTTAATTTCTTTGTATCATCAGTTGTATAAATATTATTGTAATTATAATAAGTTAAACTACATAATCTGTTTTGTATTACTAATCTAACAAAATCTAAAACATCTTTACTATTTTCAAAATTAAAACAATAAGGAACACCACTATAATTTTTGTCTTCTTGACGTCTTCCATATAGCGTATATGTATTTTCTTCTAAATTCCAAAAAATAAATAATCTTGAATCAATTTTACTATATTCCTTTGGAGTATCTCGCTCTTCAATACATAAAACCATTATACTATTATGTTGTAAACTAGAATCAATATATTCATTGCCACTACTTGCGGTAGTATCAGACTCATTATCAGACTTATATTCTTCAGTAAAGGATGCCATTTGTATTATATATTTATTTATCATATTGCATTTAAATCATTTTTTTATAATATAATTATTTTTAAAATATTATAAAAACTTATTGTAATTACAATCACTTGATATGCCACGTTCTGCCTCCAACTGTTATTGTATTTGCTTTCTTATATACTTTCATTTCTCTTATTTCATATAAATTTTTAAACCAACTATTTATAAATTGTCTAAGGGTTTCTTTACTATGTGTATGTTTATCTAGTTCGTCAGTATATAATTCTATGGATACATGACTATAATACATAATAGAAGCATATAAATGAGTTAAATCTTGTTCACACGCTTTTTTATTTGGAAGTAATTTTGTTCTATTTAATATTTCTGAACCCCACGCAACTCCTATTCCGCATATTAAATTTTGATCTAATAGCAATGGCCCCAACATTTTCTTTGATTTTTTCCACGATTCAACAATTTCTTCTATTTTTTGTTCATCACCATTTATCCAACATACACCTTTTCTTTCATTTGTTAGTTCATGTTCTTCTCCATAAATATATCCTGAATTTACTTTGTATAATTCATCTGTAGTTGATATTTTAACTGTTCCAGTTAAACCAAATGACCAATCTACTTCTTTTTTATTTATATTTGTATTTTTTTCGTTATCAGCAAATTTTAAATATAAATGTTTTCCCCAGCTATCAAATTTCTCTATACGATTATATGTATATCTGTTATAATACTCTCGTAACATCATAGATAAAATACATATTTCGGGACCTTCGGGCATATTATAATTTATGTTTTATATCTTTATATCTTTATACGTTTAAAGATATAAATATATTATATTTAGTTGTATAAATGGAGTTAGACACTACTACTTTAGTTTTAGGAATTTTAGCATTTTTAGTTGTCTGTGTATTAATATATTTCTTTGGTAAACGATCAAAATCACAGTCATCTTCTGCTTCTTTTAACGCAGAACCAAATTTAAAATGTAGTGGAAACGTATGTCATGTTTGATGACAATAAATAAAAAATAATATTATAATTTATTTTATCATAATATTATATCAAATGAGCACCAGAAGATCAACAAAAAGAACAGAACCAGATTCAACTAATTTATATGATGAACGAACAGAACAACCGGCAGTCAAACGAACAACTTACGGAACCCAAATGCCTAATTATGAACAACCACAAAGTTATGGTTATCGACCTCAACAATCACAAAGTTATGGTTATCGACCTCAACAACAACAACCTCAACAACCTCAACAACCACAACCAAATTATGGATTTTATCAGCCTCCTCCATATAATCCAGAACCATTAAGCAGAGAAAGTAGTATGCCTGCGCCACCACCACCTAGACCTACACCACAAGAACCGAATGCAAACGCAGCTATGCCTGCTTTAGCTAGCGCAATTAATACAATTTTAGGAGATATAACTCAACCTCAAGAAGCAGTTGATCAACAAGTTCAACGCTTATTAAATGAATTGCAACAAAGTTTAGATAATATAACAACAGCTGCACAAAAAATAAGAGAAAATAAAATTAAATTACAAGAAGATGCAAATGCAGAAATGTTTGCACAAGAAGAGAAAAATGAAATAGATCGTCAAATTAAACGTTTTCAAGCTGATTTTAATAAATTAATTGATAGTGAGCAAGTTCGTAATATGACAAATCAACAGCGAACACAATTATTTGGTGGATTACGAAACATAACTACTACATTTTTTACAAAAGTTCAAGTTAATGAAGAATTACAACGTGATGCAGTATTATTAAATCGTTTTAGAGATATTTGGGTAATGATGATTGAAGTTACCAGCACATATGTTAGTTTAGTTAAAAATCAAGGTCCAATTTATGCCAAAAAAATAGCTGCCATATTATCTGCTATATTAATGTTTATTGGCATTTTATCGCCTGAACAACAACAAGTGTTAACATCCAGTTCACCAGCATTAAAAGCACTTATGGATGCAACATTAGTTTCTAAACCTTATGTTAAAGATTGGCTTCAATCTGCTGCAACTATTACTATGATTTATTATTTCTTGAAAAATGTTGGTGTTGATGTATCTGAGTATGTTGAAGCATTAGGAAATTTTGCTGTTAATAAAACAGAACAACTTGGAAATTCACTTGCTACCCTATTAGTAAATAGTATAAAAGCAATAAGCTCTTTTGTTGTATTTACAACTGATGAAGAATTAGCCAGAGAAAGTTCTCCTGTATCAAGTCCATTAAGACAACAACCGGCAACCAAAATGCGTAATGCTCTTTCTGCATTAGCAGCTAAATCATCTAATATATCAAAAAATATATCAAAAAATATTTCAAATAAGTTAACCAGTTGGGTAACAAGTGATTATTCTAATTTTGCAATTGATCCATCACAGTCACAATCACAACAATCACAAGATCTTTTTCCTTCACCTCCTGCTGCTTCACTATTGGAAGAAGAAACTAAATCAAATGCTTCAAGTGATAGAACTAGATTATCTAACGCAAACACCGCTTTAACGGTTCATACTGTTCATACATTATTAGATAATACAGAATCAGCGCCTACTAGCACAGTTGAAACAATTGCAACAATTGATCCACATCAAAATTTAGTTGATTCAGATCCTATAGTTGAAGAACGTATGGAAATTATTCGCAGTCCATCTGCATCACAACAATCACAACAATCTCAACGATCTCCAGCTCAAGGTTCACCATTACACATACCATATTCAAATGAATCACAACAATCACAACAAATAAGTGAAATGGGAATGTATGATGATATGGACGATATTGATTGGAATTATGATGACTTTGTTCAAGAAGAACATGGAGGCGGATTATATAAACGTAAGAATAAAAATATTTATAAAAGTCGTAGACATAATAAGAGACATAAACTAACAAAAAAGTTTCATAATAAAAAACGACATATTAGTAAAAAAAGACGTATTCAAAAAAGAAAAAGATATACTAATAAAAATAAGCGTCATTAATAAATAATATTTTGCCGAAGATTTAGAAAAATATTGTCTTTATCTAGGACAAAATGTTATCCGCTCAAAAAACAGTTGTTAGTTACTTTCAATCCAGAGAACATTTTACTCGATTACTCGAAAAAAATCCAGGTTTAGTTATAATAAAATTAGGTGCAACTTGGTGTGGTCCTTGTAAACGTATTAAGCCAGTTGTTGATTCATTTTTTGCTTCATCACCTGATAATGTTATTTGTTGTGAAATTGATGTTGATGAATCATTTGATGTGTATGCCTATTTAAAATCAAAACGAATGGTTAATGGAATTCCTGCAATATTATGTTATAAAAAAGGTAACACTAGTTATATACCAGATGATTCGGTTACTGGAGCAGATCCGCCAGCGTTAGATGCATTTTTTAAACGTTGTGGACAACATTTGGTCTCAGTTGCGCATAAAAAATAATAATAATATAAATATTAAGCATTTTAATTTATATTATTCTTTGTCACTAAAAAAATTCCATATTAATTTAAGACTTTGTAACATAATTACAGTTCCAACACACGCTACTGCCTTTTCAGCTAGTGTTGACTCAGCACTTGTCATAATAGATAATGAAAAAAACGTGCAAACCGCCGTTTCAAATAGTTGTTCTGTCGACATAAATTATTTAGAAAGAGTTCTCTTTAAATTAAAATATAGGTATACACTTATGAAATATACTAACAAAAAATTTAATAATTATTTAATATTTAGCAAAACGTGTATATCTATATTTAATGCGTTTAAAATGGCTTAAAAAGTTCTTATAAGAGTGTATACCAATGGAAACTGAAAATAATTCTAGTATAAATGAACAAAAAGTTGAAGAGCCTGAGCAATCTAATTTAACAGAACAATTAGAAAATACCACTTCTAACGTAACAATTGATATTCAAGAGAAGGATACACGCAGTGAAAATGCTATAAGTCCTGTTGAGAAACAAATAAAAATATTAAATTACTTAAAAATGTTAAATGCACGCAAAAAGGAATTAGTTGAAAAAAAGAAGGAGGCAATTAAAAAACAAAAAGAAAATAATAAGGCACTACCATTATCTTGCTCTAAAGAAATAGTTAAACAAATAATAAAAGCAGAAAAAGTTAATGCATCCAAAATTAACAAAGATACATTAGTAAAAAATATGAATGCAAAAAAAGTTCGTCATCATAAATCTTATCAAAGTTCAGTTAGCAATTCTCACAATAATCACTATGTTTTTCAACCAAAGGTATCAGATTGTAACATACCTAAATTAAATACAAACGTTATTAACTCACATATTTCTCAACAATCTGTGCCTGTATCTATGTCAACTAGACCCCCACAAATAACACTTGATTTACGTGCTCATCCTGAACCGGATCCATTAAAAACAATAAGCGCAACTGACATTAATAATATGTGGTGGCATCCAGTTAATCTGAATTCATCTAATGATAAACCAATTAAAATAAGTAATGATGATAGTAAAGAATATAAAATAGTAGCACAAGATAATAGTAAGATTCTAAAACAACAAGAAATAAATAAATCTACGTTTAAAAAGTTAGTTTCTCATCGTCCAATTGATATACCAAACGTGCATATATCAACAAGAAATACAGATATACATCCTTTACCTGATTTAGAAACAATTCGAGCACAAAGATATAATGAAATAAAAGACTATCCTATTATTAATAATATCGATTGCTATAATACTTATAGACAAAATGAATTATATAATGATGATAGTGATGATAGTGATGATAGTGATGATAATGATTATGATGATAATAACAATCATTTTATAAATATAAATGGTAATATAAATGCACCCGTAGCACCAATTAATATGGCAGAAATTATTACTAATGTTCTTCAAGATGTAATACAAAATACAAATATAACAATTAATTCTGTTGTTGAAAAAATTAAGGCATTATATGAATCCAAAAAACCAACAAATAAAACTCAATCTCAATCGATTATTTTAATAAACTTTGAGAATGATACTTTTATGCCAGTTTTAGAGGTGACTGAAAATTATTTAAATATTATACATGGTTGGTATGAAATGTGTGATTTGTTAGTTGATTTTGAAGAAACAAATCTAAAAATATCTGAAGATATTTTAACTGAAGAAGTTAAAGAAACATTATATAAACCATTTAATTGCGAATCAAAAGAAAATTTTATTACAGAATATATACCAATATTTATTAATTATTTAATTTCTCAAAATGAATTTAACAATTTAAAGAAAAAACTCAATATATCAACTAACAACAGTAATAATAATGAGAAAGCTTCTTTAAATGCACGTGACAAAATATTGACAGAATATAATATTATTGTGCCAAATGAGTTAGTTTATACAGAAGATTATTTTTATAAAGAAGATAACAAACATATTGTATTTAAAAAGTCATCAATTACAGTTGATGATGAAATTAATAATAAACCAATTATTGAATCTCCTGCTCCTCCATTATTATTTGAATCATATAATTGTATTTCATTAATTAAAGGTTCATATAATTATGTTACCGATGGATCTGTTGCACCTTTTAATACTTCATATGATTGTTTAAATCCTTTTTATGGTTCAAATTGTGAAGTTATTATTAATACAATTGAAACACCATTTTCAAATGAAAAACAAGTAAAAGAAATAAAGGATGAAAAATATAAAAATTTATGCGTAATTTTATATAATTATTTATTTAATCAAACAATTGTATTACATAATCCAACAAAAGATGAATTATTTTCTGCTTTAAATTGCACAGAATACGGTTTTATTGAATTATTTACAATTAATATAGATAATCAAGATATAATAGATTTTATTGATAAGAAATTTTTAAATATAACATTTGAAAATGAAGAAGAATTAAATAAGTTATTGGAAACTACATTGGAGACAATAAAATTTATGAAAGAACATTCAAATATTAATAATACTTTAACTTATGAAGAAAAAAATATTAAGGCATATTTTACAACAAATTATGTTATAAATACGGATTTAAATTGCAGAATGAAAGCATCTATATTATATGATATGATAATGAATGAACCACAATTAAGTAAATTTGTTGATAAATCCAAACAAACAAGTTTTAAAAATAGACTCTCAAAATATTTAAAAGAAATAGGTTTACAAAAGAAGCGATATAATGATGGATATTATTATTATGGTATTCGAAATAAAGAAACTGACGAACATCAATAATAAATAATCGATAAATTATTTGTTAGTTTAAAATATAAAAAGAATTTATTTTGTATTAGTAATACAAAATGAATAATAATTGTTTTAAAGGTGGTAGTTGTCCAAAAGCTGGAATAAAAATCCATGAGACATATAATGGTAACAGTAATGATAGCAGAAATACAATGTATAATCCTAATGAATTTTCATTAAGTAATAATAGTAATAATAATTTTCAGCAAAGGAATAACATAACTAACAATAACTATAATAATAATTACAGTAATAAAGGAAATAATGTTGATCATTATAATACATCATTAAATGAATTAGATTTAAATGTTGAAAACTATAGTCTAAATGATTTGCTTAATTTATTTAATATACCAAATAATGATTTAAATGAAATTACAATGAAACAAGCAAAACAAATTGTCTTAAAAATGCATCCAGATAAATCTCGTCTTGATACAAAATATTTCTTATTTTTTTCAAAAGCATATAAACAACTAACAAGTATTTATGAATTTCAAAATAAAAATACAACAAAAAAAGTATACAAAGATGAAGAGTTTTATGATGAATCAAATAAACATTTACTCGATAATATGTTTAAACAAAATTCTACTTTAAAAGATGGACCAAATTTTAATAAATGGTTTAATGAATCATTTGAGAAGCATCGAATTGATAATCCACATGAACACGGTTATGGCGATTGGCTAAAATCCAATGATGATTTTTTAGGTGTTGGAGAAAATGTTACTAAATCAAATATGAATGAAATATTTGAACAAAAGAAAAAACAAGTGCAAGCATTAATGCCTTATACTGGGGTTGTTGATTCTTTTTCTTCTGGTTTTGGTTGTTCTTTAAGCGATGATGCGGACGGCGGATTTGGATCAACATCTAACTATACTGATTTAAGACAAGCATATACTGAAACTCTAATTCCTGTTACATTAGAAGATTATGAAAGAATGCCAAAATATAAAAATTTTAATGATTATAAGAAACAAAGGGATAACTTAGATACAAATCCATTAGATAAGGCTAAAGCTGAAAGAATTTTATATGAACGTGAACAAAAAGAAAATAATGCATCTGCTGCTTTAGCATATAAATACGCAAGAGAAGCAGAAAAGGCAAGAGAAGCAAATAATTCTTTTTGGGGAGATATTAAACGTTTAACTGGATTTTAATTTCTTTTAAATATATATGGGAGCATCGGGCTCATATGATAATGAAAGTGATCATGTTCAAGATCAATGGTTAAAAATAACAATGCCTTTATTGCCTAAAAAATTAAACGATTACGAAAAAGAACAAGAATTTTTAAGAACCCATTCTAAGCTAGTTTATGCAAGTGTTATAAAATATACAAATAAATTATTAAAAATAACTGAACCAAAATTTAATAAAATTAAAACTCTTACTGAAAAAAGTGCAAATTTTAATGAAAAAAATAATTATGATTTATTATTAACAGTTGAAACAAATTATAATAAAATAGTTGGAGTAATTTTAATTGCAGTGCAATTAATTATGAATACAAGAAAGTTTCCTACAGATTTGCCTAATAATTTTCCTGAAACACTAAGACAAAATGCATTAAAAGCACTTGATAATTTATCGGAAATTTTAGAAGGAAATCCGTTTGAATGGGTGGACTTAGAAAAAAGAAAACGTTGTCTCAAAGATGAATTGTATTTATTTTCGAATGACAAAAGAAATAAATTATTACCTTCATTTAATTTTATTAAAAAAGGTAATAGACCATCTGGTAGAAGAACTAGAAAAACCAAAAATAGAAAAACTAATAAAACACAAAGAAAAAAATAATATAAAGAAAAAATAATATAAAGAAAAAAATAATATAAAGAAAAAAATAATATAAAGAAAAAAATAATATAAAGAAAAAAATAATATAAAGAAAAAAATAATATAAAGATAACTTTACAAATACAAAATATAAATGGCTGAATACCTTAGTACAACTTTACAAAGATTAGTAGACGAAATAGAAAATACATTATATGATCTAAATGAATATAGATTAGCTTGCTTAATTGTAGATGTATGCTTAAATACATTTAAAGTTTCTAATGATAATCAGTCGAGATATTGGTATTTAAATAATTCTGAATCTGTTAGATATTGTATAATAACTCAAAATGATATAAGGCGATTTATAGATAATGAATTATATAACGCATTAAGTAAATTACGGACCGAACATTTGTCAAATTATACCAATGAGTGTGAAAAAAATAAAAAAATATATAAATTATCAGAAGTTATTGTAATAGTAAAAGAAAAGTTATATAAAGAATTTATAGATTGTTATAATAATCGGTATTTTAATTAATTTTGCCAATTAACTGTTTCACCTAAAACATTTTCAACACGTTTAAATACATTAGATCCAACAAATCCGCGCGCTAAAGGTGATGGATGTGTTTCTGTAACAATTTTATTTTTTTGTTGAATAAACTTATGTTTTGCCTTTGCAAAATTGCCTAATAATAAATAAACACATTTATTATTATGTTTACTGACAAATTTAATAACTTCATCGGTAAAATCTTGCCATAAATCCATATCAGAGTTGGCATTGCCTTGCTGAACAGTTAAAGAAGAATTAAGAAGAAATATTTTTTCGCGTTGAAACCATTGTTCTAAATCGCCGTGTTTAAAATCATAATTCCTTTCAGGGAATTCAAGTTTAAGTTCTTTATAGATATTTTTTAAAGATGGTGGTATTTTTTCATTATTAGGAACCGAGAAACTGAGTCCGTGAGCTTGGTTTGGACCGTGGTAAGGGTCTTGACCCAATAATAAGATCCTAATGTCTTTAACATCCATTGTGAAAACGCGAAATACCATTTCTCTGGGAGGATATACTTCACCAATCGCATAAATTTCATTAAGATCAAACTCATATTGATTGAATAATGGTTTCCAAGAATTGTGAATTTCATACATTATATTTGTCTTATAATTTGCTTTAAATTAGTTAGGCAAAGTATAATTCAATTTTTTATAAATATATTATACTTCTTATTTTGTCTTTAAGTTCTTTTTTTCTTAAATATATAATTTTGAAAAAATTGACTTAATTTATGAAACTAATTTAAAGACATACATAGTTATACGTTATAGAAATGTACTTAATATACAAAAGAAACATACATAATTTAGTTATATTTAACTCTTTGGATGATATCAAAAAAGCAGTCACTGAAGATATTTATGGTAAGTGTAAGTCCTCTAGCAAATCTAATCAAAAAAATGTATTTGAAGCATTTAAAATAGTAGATAATCCCTCATTTCCTATTCAATTATGTAATAATTATTCAATTATAGCTAATATAATTTTTAAGGTAGATGATAATAAAAACTACTATTTATTTGATGAGAATCACTATGCACACGGAGTTTGGGAAATGCCAGGCATAGATGGCACAAAAACAGTTTTTAATAATATAATAAAGATGGAAGAATATTGTGATAGAATATTAAGGAATACCTCATATCTTCCTTCTTGTGATGATTACAGCGATGAAGATGATGAAAATTGTAATACTTCTGTAAATGATATTATTTTAAAGAAAAAAAAATTTATGGAATTAACAAAATCAGGAATAAATGATGTTTCATTTACTATCGGAGATGACTTTTATTGTGATATTACTATAAAAAAAATACTCTAATAACAAAGTAATTACTTTAATTTTATAAATATATTAATATTTCGACCAAAAAAAATTGAAATAAATATAATAATTTTATAATGTATTATAATTAGTTTATAATATATTATGTCAAACACAGAAATGAACTCTGCAATTCAAAATGTTGAAAATTCATTTAATCGGTTTAAAGAGGTTTTACCATCTCACATTACAGATAATATGAGTAAAGACGACATATTAAATATATTTAATCAATTGTTAGATACTTTATTGTCATTTACAAATCAACTTAAAGAACAAAATAATTATGATGAAACTGACAATGATACTAACAATAGTTCTAATTCTGATGATGATGATAATGATAATGATAATGATAATACTGAGCCTATAGTTGAAAGACAAATTCATACGTATGCTGATATTTTAAAATCAATTCAGGAATAATAAAACAAAATTAATTTCTTATTTAATCCAATATTTCTATTACTTCTTTTTTTACATTAGTTAGTTTTAATCCTTTTTTACATCCTTGACAATTATGTTCTGCATCTTCTTTCGCAAATAAAGACCACCAACATTTTTCACATATTCGATGACATCTATTTAAATTCTTTCTAAAACATGATTGAGGTATAAAAGCATTTTTTATATCCACATTTATTTCACACATTGCACATATTATTTTCATTTATTAATTTATATTGTATTATAACTTATATAAATTAATTTCATTTTTTTTATTTAATTTGAAAATGCTATACCAGACATTCCAGACATTACTCTTAATACATTATAATTTATAGGATATACTCTAACTGAATCAGAATTTGTATTTTCACTAGTTTCTAATGTTAGTTGAAGCATTGCATTATCTATTCTTGAAAAATTTGCTGATCCTGATGGCTGATGATCTCCAGGTCTTAATGTAAATGAATACGGATTAAAATTTTGCTGTTGTTGTGGTTGCTGATATCGTCTTATTGGTGTTCGACATAAAGCACACTTATTTATTTTTGGCAAACATAAACTACAATATCCGTGTTTACAATCTGTATAGCAATTAACTGGATTTTCCATACATATTGGACATTCTTCCACATCTTCTACTTTTACTTCTTCTTCTTTTACTTCTTCTTCTTTTACTTCTTCTTCTTTTTCATCATTCATTCATTTATTAAAAATATAACCTATTTTTTAAATGCTTTTTTTCTTTAAATCTAAAATTAAAATAAAAAATAAAATATAATTTTATAATATATGTTATCATTAAATTACATATTCATAGCAATAATAATTATTACTCTAGGAATATTATATCAAAAATACTTAGATAAAACTTCACAAACAACATTTTTCGATGACTATAATGAAATTCGAAAATACTTCTTAAATGATAAAACTTTAGATAAAAGCAAAAAACCTATTTTATGGGTTCACATTCCATATGAATATAACTCAAGAGATTGGCTCAGTTTCGGCTCCAGAAGTTCTTACGAATTAAATCAACCTTACTTATATTTAACCGTTAAAACTATCATCAAATGTTGTGGAGAATCCTTTAAAATTGTCTTAATTGATGATAACTCATTTAGCAAATTAATTCCTGATTGGACCATAAATGTATCTACTATGGCCAGTCCAATAAAAGATTACGTTAGACAATTAGCATTAGCAAAACTTATTTATATTTATGGTGGCATAAATGTTCCAATATCTTTCTTATGCTTTAGAGACTTAATCAGTCTTTATCATAAAGGAACTAATGATGATACTATGTTTGTTTGCGAAAATTATGATACTAACATAACTTCCACCACTGATTTATTTTATCCATCAACCGCATTTATGGGTGCTAAAAAAGAAAATGAAACTATTAGAGAATTAATTGATTTTATGCAACGCACAATTTCGAACGATTATACTGCCCAATCACAATTTCTTGGAGACTTTGATCGCTGGTGCAATAAACGTATTAAAAACGGAAAAATTCGTTTAATTCAAGGCACCGATGTTGGCACTAAAACTGTCGATGATGAAGCCGTAACTGTTGAAACATTATTAGGCACTAATTACGTGCATTTTTATGGCAAAATGTATGGCATTTGGATTCCTGCTGGAACCATTTTAAAACGAACTTATTATGAATGGTTTGCACGTATGAGTCCTGAACAAATTTTTGAATCACAATTTATACTTGCCAAATATATTGTCTTAGCATTAGCACCTGATTCACATAACGGTATTGTTGAACCACTTGAAAACGCAAACCCAAATTGGATTAGTTTTTGGAAGGTACCTCTTACAAACGGAACACTAAATATTTTTGGACCAAAACCAATGGGATTAGGTAATAATGTTCCACGTGCAAAAAATGCTGGATCTATGAATTAATTAAAAGACTTTTTTGATAAAATAAATCTAAATATAGTTTGGCTGACTCTTTTCCATAATTTATATATTTATTACGCTGTCGATTATATGATAAAAAAGTGTGTTCCATATAATTTTTTTTATTTGGAGCAACATATATATTTTGATTAATAGCCCCTCTTCTATACATAATATAATATATCAATTAAATATTATATTATTTTGTTATATTTTTATTCTTATAAACTAACAAAATCCTAATATTTGTTTTCTAATTTCTGAAAATACACGTGTATCTTTTATTATAATTTCATTTATATATTTTGTTAGTTCATATTCAATATTTAAATGCAAATTATCTTTCAAATGTTTTGCTATTTTATTTGGAGTTATTATACTATGTTGAAAATATTCCAAGTAATTTATATTTAAAACTAAATATGTTATTGAAATTACTAAAAATAATAAATTTTTTTTATTTTTAACGTCATATAATTGTTTATTATACCTTAAATAATAAACGACAATATTTTCTATTCGTTTATTATTTTCTAATGATAAGAAATTTGATCTTAACAAATCATTATCTTCTTCATCCGCCTCAAAATTCTCTAATTCTTTATAATATATATCATAAAGCACATTTGCAACTGAATCAATAATAAATTGCATATTAATAGTTTTTTTTGAATTGTATAATTTATACCATTCTTCTATATTTTCATAATAAATCATGTAATTTGTATATTATACAACCAATTTAATGCATTTTAAGTAATTCAATTTTTTGTTGTCTTATCAATAATTACTTCTTTTGCTAATGCTTTTATTATTTTATTGTAATTTTGATTTGCTTCTTCATTGGTTGATCCAGACATTGCATTCAAAAGGATATTTTGATATTTATCATTTTGTTTTGAATCTGGATCATTATAGTCTGGATGCATTTTCTGCCATTCAAATATTTGTTTTATATTTTTATTTGCAACTTCTTTTATTGCAAGAGTAATATGTTCCTTATCTTCTGTATCTTTTACCCATTCATCATTATTCTTTACATATAATGCTTCTCTTTTATAATCTGAACAATGTATCGGTCTATAATGTTCTCCTAAATTCCGTAATCCATTTATAAATATACGGGAAATGCCTGACGCATAACCAAGCCGACCTGTTTCTTCCAAATCATTTACCGTTATTTGTAACGAATCTATAAAATCACGCATATTCATTGCATCTTTGCACGTCTCATTTAAAAATACATTTAAGTTAAATTTATTATGACTATTACTATTATTTGTATTATTTATCGTGCCATTATTTATTGAACTTGATTTAGATAACTCGACAATTTGCTGTGTTAGTTCTTTATTTTGTTGAATAAGTGACATCACCAAGTTAGTTAAATCCTTTACATTGTCTTGTGATTTAGCCATTAATTCATTACCAGATATGCTCTTAGAATTATTCAACTTATCGTAATATTCTTCATCTAAAATATCTGACGGATTATCGTCTTCTTGTGAAATATCCGGAACTTTTATTGACTCCTGATATATTAAACATTTGTTACGATGTTTCCATAAACCACTGAAAGTTTTATATTTTGCACTGCATAAACAGTCATATGTTTGAGAAAAAGGCGTTTTTTCGTTTTCCACGTTTTCCAAATCATTTCCAATGAGACTGACCTTGTGTTTACGGGTTGCTAAATGTATAGTATAGTCTGTTTTCTTACACGTATGATAATCACAACTTTTACAGTGGTAAAAAGTTCGTTTTTTTTCGGTATTTTCGTTTTCCATTATTTCCTAAAATTGGAAAAGAAAAAAAACGACAAATTTGAACGCAAAAATTTTATCGTCACAAAAAAAACAGTGAAAAACACATTTTTAGACGATGTCAGTCACAAAGGGGTATTTTTCTGAAAATTATTTCAGGTTTTCGATTTTGGACATTTTTAAAAATGTCCAATTTTGACTTTTGAAAAAAACTTTTGAAAAAATATTGTTACTGAAAACTCTGCTAAAAATGTGTATTATTTTCTTTACCATAAATGCTAACAAAATAAAAAATATTACCGGATTTTAAAAATTCAGTGTCGTCTTTAAGTTTAAAATTAATATATTTAAAAACTAATTTAAAGATATTAAATTTTACATTCTGATAAAGAGGGTTTCTTTGATATTTTTGTAATAATTTTGCTCATATTTTTGTTAATTTCTTCTTTTGTTAATCCACACATTGAATTTGATACTATGTTTAAATACATATCATTTTTATTTGAATCTGGATCTGTACATCCAGGATTTTGTAATTTCCATGCATTTATATTTTTAATATTTTCATTTGCAATATGTTTAATTGCATTGGTTAAAATTGGCTTATCATCTTCTTCTTTATTCCATTCATCTTCATCTTTAATATATACTACTTCTCGTTTTGTGTCTGAACAATGTATTGGTCTTTCTGTTATTTTCATTTTACTTAAATTATTTATAATTATCTTACTTATTCCTTCTGCATAACCAACTCTTCCTACATTTTCTAAATCTTCCAATGTTGGCTTAATTGAACTAACAAAATCAGTAATATTCATCGCGTTTTTACAAGTTTCATTTAAAAATACTTGTAAATTAAATGTTTTATTATTTGAATTTACATTATGTGAGTTATAACTATTTATTTCATTTATTGTGTTAGTTTCAAGAACTTTAACTAACAAACTTTTTATTTCATTATTTTCTTTTACCATATTTATGAATATATCTTTAATTAATGTAATCATATCATTATTTTGTGTTTCTTGCGTTTCACTACTAACATTTTCTTTACATATTTTATTGTGTTTCCATAAACCTGATCTAGTTTTAAATAAATTATTACAGATTAAACATTTATGTATTTCTTCAACTGTTTCTTTTTGATTTATATTATTTATTTTGTCCAAATGTTTACGCGTTAAAATATGTCTATCCCAAGCAGATTTATACGAACATAATATATCACATTTATCACAATAAAATTTCTTACTATTCTTGTTTAAATTGTTTCCTAAAGTTTCCATAATTAGGAACCACAAAAAAATTAGAAATTTTTGTCTAATTTGTTTCCTGGTGTTTCCAAAAACAAGTATCGTCTCATTATAATATTAATAATTGTATTTAATATTACCATTTATAATAATAATTATTTTAATAGTGAAAAACACTTGTTGAAAATTGTTTCCTAAAGTTTCCAAACTAGGAAACCAAAAAAAACAAGGAATTAAAATTAAAAAAAAATATCGTCACAAATTATTCAACAGATTTTAGAAATTTAGACGTTATCAGTCACAAAGTGACTTTTTTCTGAAAAATGTTTCAGGTTTTTGAAAATGGACATTTTTAAAAATGTCCAAAATCGATTTTAGAAAAAAACTTTTGAAAAAAATGTGTTACTGAAAACTCTGCCAGAAATCTATGACATATTTTGTTACCATATACGGTCTTAAAATAATTATTTACAGTATGATTAAAATATTTATGCTACATCGATGTAGGGCGACAATTATTCGATGACCATTGCTACACAATTTGCACCACAGTAGTCCGCCACTGCCGACATCTCTGGAACTCCAATATGTCCTGAACCTACAAAAGCGTGACGATCTTTACAACTGCCACATATATCATTTGAATCATTATAATGAACTAAACGCAATAAACCGTGATCACCAATATAACTAATATATTCTGATGGCTTATAACCACAAGCAAATACATGACAAGTGTCAACACAAGAACCAATATATGGATTTGGTTTGCCATCTAAAGTTTCAAATTGCTGGATAAATGCTACATAATCTTCTTTTTTTGTTAACATTTCTGTTCCTTGACCCGCTGGAGTTTCTATTAATAATGGACAAGATTCATCCGTTGATTCTAATATTTGCAATACAGCATTTGTCATCTTTTCTGTTGCTTCTTCTATACTTTGAACTGTATATTTACCAACATGAACTACTACACCTAACGCACCCAATTGAGCACCATATATCATCGTCTTTTGCATATATTTTATATTCCAATCATCCTCAACTTTTGCTGCCAAATTTATTAAATATGGTGCGTGTATATACACTCTTAACTTATGTTGTCTAACCCATTGCCCTGCTGCATTTATATCGGCTTCTTTTATATTTAAATGTGAACTTTGATTACTACCAATAAATATTTGATATGGAACTTCTGGAGTCATCGATTGCACTGTTTCTAATAATGTTTTTGCTTTATGTATATGTTTTCCAATTGCATAATGTGTAATTAATTGATTTACATTAAATAAATCAAACATATTTATTGTTGGCTGTGCTGCCATTACTTTTGCAGCTTTTTCTTCTAATAGTGTCAAGAATGATTGTTTACTTAACCAATTTACCGCATCTATAACTATAATTGTTTGTTGCAATGGCAATACCAAAATACCGTGTGTAAATGATGGATTTAATGCTAAATAAGCAGATAATTGTTGAATAAAATATAATTGATCATCTTCTAATTTAGAACTAGTTTTTACTTCAATCGCAATAGTAGTGCCAATAACTGCATCAGGATGACCAGTAATATTTGTTCCAACTAACTCTTGATCAAATAATGCATTTTCTAATGACAAATTATGTTTTTCTTTTAAGTAATTATTTAATATTTCTTTTGTTTTTTGTATTTTAGCCAAATAATCAGTTGTTGTTTTTGATTTTAAAATCTTTTCTTTTTGTTCTTGAGTTGTATGAGTTAAATATGAGAGTAGCATCTGCTTATCAACTATTTCATTTAATAAAACTAACTTTTCAGTTAAAATACCAACTTCACTTGACTTATATTGATTATAAGATGCTAATATAGTTGCGGGGAATATTCCTTTAGTATCAGAAGGCAATGAATATTGAGGAAGAAATTTATTTAAACTGCGGCGACCTGTGCCACCAATTTTATCTAAAACTTGTCTAACTCTTAAAGGCATTGTTATTATTATAAAGTATTAATGCAAATAAAATTAAATTAATTATATTCAATTTTATTTAAAGATAAACTAACAAATAATATACTAGTTATGCCAGTTGAATGCGTTGATTTATATATAATTTGTCTTGAAAAGTGTAAGACAAATAATATTAATACAATTACTAATAATAAAACTATTTTTCAGAATTTTGAATGCAAATTTTACACTAAATTATTTAATACTATTTGCAAAAACCCACCTAAACAATTTCCCAATTGTATTTAATTAAATAACTTAAAAATAACAATTTATTATTTTAATAATGTCATATCGTAAAATAATTTATAGTGTTCCTTCTAACAAACCAAAAAATATTTATTTAATTGGAGACTTATGCGAAGAAACTAGAGCAACTCCCTTATATATTTTTGATGATGAGTGCTCAATTAGTTTATATGACAATACAAATAATGAATGGATTAATGATATTAAATGTAAAGGATATTTTAGTATACTTGATGAAGAAGATTTTCAATACATATTATCTGAAATAGCCAAAGGAGATAGTGATGATTATCCTGATGCTGAAAGTTTTCATAATGCAAGAAGTGCGTTTAAATTGGAGTCTTTTTATGGAGATATTGGATTAACAGTTTATGTAGATGATCATAGAAAAGGAAAAGAAAAACAATGTTTTATCGATTTTTCCGTTAAATTATTAGATCATTATGACCCATTACATTATGTAATGGAGAAATGTTATAAACAAAATTGCAATGAATATGACAATAATAATATTGATGATTATAAGATTGCTATTGATTTTAGAATAGATGTTCCAAATAGTAATATGGTAGAAGAAATTGATATTAGAGACTATATTAAATAACAATATAACTATTTTGTTCATTCGGTTCACACTTATGCTCTTTTTTAAAGCATTGTTGACAATATGTTGAATGGTAATTGCTACAGGGTGTACGCTGAATAATAGAAGCATATAAAGTCCAATTAATATTTAGTTGATTTTTTGCATTTTGATGAGATTCTCTTCTACATTTTGTTTGATCAAATTCTAAACAATTACATATTATTTTATTACAATCTAAATATTCAAAAATAGTTTCATAATCACAATAATATCTACCATACTTAGCAGTATCCTTACAATCTTTACAAAAATTATTAAAATCAGTAATACAAGTTTTACATGTTAAAAAATGGTTTTCATATATTTTTTTTGATAAATCTTCAAATCTAATATAACAATCTTTACATAAGTTGCAGTTATTACAATCAAAACATTTTTTATACCCATCAGGATAAAATTTGTTAGTTTGTTTACAAAGTTGACAAGGATTTATTTTTTTATTTTTTTGCATACCATATTGTTCTCTATATTTTTTACTTTTGTATCCCATTATATATATTTTTAATTAAAATTATATTTAAATATAATTTTCTAGTTAATAAATAATAAATGTCGCAAAACTTTATTGATTATTTTAATTCATTATCTATAATTGATTCCGAAGAAACTGACTATTGGAAAGTATTAAATAAAGTAGTTAAAAATCCAGACTGTGAATTAATGTCTTTTTTTCGTTCTGTTACTTTTAATACTTTATCTACAGATACAGCATTATATTATGATGAAAATGGTTATATGTATATACAATATTTATTAGAACGTGACTGCGACCTTATTAATAATTTTAAAATTAATGTATTATCATTAGATGCGACACTTTGTTCTAAACTTGATACAATTTTTAATACCGAGTTAGTTATCTCAAATAAAAAAATACCTTTAGAGAGTGAGCAGCTTATAAATATGGTTGCATCACTATGCACACCAATATACATACGTTTTACATTAAAAGAATTAATTCAAATCAAATTTTCATTAGAATATACAAGTTATATAGCAGAAACAAAAGTTAGACGAAATTTAAGACCAAAAGATGGTGAAGAATTAGTAACCAGTAAAATATATTACGATAGTAATTTATCGGCATATATTAAATAAAACCCGACGCTACATTTATGTAGGAATATTTTAAAAAAGGTAGGGTTCCTACATAGATGTAAATCGACGTTTTTTTGTTGGCGGTTCGTCTTCATTTGCGCTGGCAGATTTAGATAACATTTTTATTAAATTAACCGGATTAGAGCGTATATAATTAGGATCATATGTAACATTTTTTTCATATGTTTTTATTTGTTTCATCTTATTTTCATCTTTACCAAAGTGCCAATATTCAATTCTTTCTTTTGTTTCTGAAGACACATTTATTCCTCTTGGTAACAAGAATTCAATTAAATTAACGTCATGTGTATCTATTGATTCTATATTACAATATTTGTTAGTATTAGCCATTATATCTTCGACATCAATATACGGTATACCTTCAGCCAATTTATAGACATATAAACAACAATTATCTTTATTTGTAAAATCCATTGCAATATCCATTTCTGGCGCAGTAGAAGTAAATGCAGGTATTATTCCACTTCTTATTATTTTTTTTGATCCTTTTTCTCCACGATAAACATAATTTTGTTTTGTTGCTACCATTTCAGAAGTAATTCGTGGCGCTTTTGTAAGAAAATATTCATCTAATACATTAATAATTTTATTAAAAAACATTAATAGGTTTTCATTCTTAAATCCATTAAGTGTTGGATTACCTCTAAGAAATTCATTGATATAATAATCAAAATACTCCAAATATAAGGCAACTGCATCACATATTGTTAGTTCAAAACCTTTACTTTCATATAGACGATAATATTCATCAATATGATCGCGATATGATGTTGAGTGATTGGCAATAATATCATCAGTAACTAGTTCATTGTAATAAGGTTCAGAGTTAGGTGGCTTAAAATTTTGAGGCATAATTGTGTTTCTGAATATGTCGTTTGTTATGACATTTGGATTTAGTGTCCAAATACTAATATCTTGACGAAAATTGCTGGCAGAAAAAAACATTTCAGTCATATTTGTAACATTTGATACATTCCAAGATTCTAATGGTTGATTAAATTTATAACAATCAATAAACATACATTCCATATTTTTAACTTTGTTGACTTTCCAATTATCTAAAGGCTGATTAAAATCAAAACAACCGGCAAACATATATTCCATATTTTCAACATTTGATACGTTCCATTGATCTAATGGTTCATTAAAGTCATCCATTTCAGAAAATAAGTAGCTCATGTCAGTAATATTACTAACATCCCAAGATCCAATAGGTCCTTTTGGACCGTCTGTCCAGCCATTAATTTTGTATTCTAAAATAGTATCTTTTAATTCATCATAGTCCTTTGGAATAAATACAGCTCCTCCTTTTTTTATTTTATTTTTAATAAAATGTTTTTTTGTTTTCATTTTATTTGTTTTTATATTTGTTAATTTATTTTTATTTATTTTAATATTTCTTTTTTTTGTTAGTTTTGTCATTTATATAATTGTATAAAAAAATTGATTTCCTTTTATACAATTAATTGTTTATATAATACACAACCAATTATTTGACTATTATTTAATTAAAACAATGAATAACTTTTATACCTCAGAAGAATGCCAACCTTTATTTAAGCCGCTGTATCTTTTACCTACTCACTTTATAATAAATATGCCTTTTCAGCAACTTCAGATATTAATTGAAGAATTTATGGATAGTTATGATAACTATACTGCATACGACAAGCAATTTGTTTGTGAAGCAAAATATATTGGTCAATATTTTAACAATAAAAATGGAAATTATTTTGATTTTGAAATAAACATTTATAAAGAAGAAGTATTTGATTCAAAATGTAATTTTATTATTGAATGTAATAAATTATGTGGAAATGAGGATATTATCGAATTTCGTAAATTTTATGCACATTTACGTAATCATTTATTACTGAATGAATATCCTTTGGATAATGATTTTGATTTTACTCCAAAACCATTACCAGAACATTTAATAATTCCTTTAACAAGTATGGATGCATCAATAGCACTTACACCAATTATTAAATTTGCAAATTCAAATAATAGATTAGAACAAGGTTTAGCGGCAAAATTATTTTGCGAATTAACAGCACAAGAAGATATGATTATGTTCTTAATTGAATTTAATTGCATTGAATTAATATTTGAGTTGCTTATGTATAATTATGATAATTTAATAAAGACTCAAGCAATATATTCTATTTTAAATTTATTAAGACACAAAACTTATAAAATATCAGATTTATTATTAAATAAAAAATATGTAAAAAAGATAGAATATATAATGGAACAGGTAACGGGAGGATCATATAAAACAGCAGCATTTAGACGTGGAGCGGCGGAAATAATTGAATATTTAGCAAGTTCAGATCCTGATAAATTTAAAAAATACATTGGGTTGAAGAAAATAAATGCATATATTGAAGACACGAAATATGTTGAAGATTATGATATTAGAGGAACAATAAATGATACGAAGAATGCTTTAGATTTATAACTTTTACTTTTATACTGTAATACCTTTTAATTAGATTTTTTTACTCGTATAATATATGTCATACCCAAGCAAACCAAGTAAACAATATATTATGCATGGTAGTTTAGCAACTGGAGAAAGATATCATCCGGATTTGCATAAGATTGCTAGAACAAAAAATTTTGATTTAGCTATAGATCAAAGAAATATGGATCTTGAAAATAGACGTAAATTTTATGACCAAGAAGAAATAAATAAATGGAAGAGTGAAATAAAACCAGCAACATGTAGTATATGTTTTGATAATATTACTAATAATGATATTAGTTCAAACAATTGTTTAGAATGTAATAATGGACATAAATTTCATCCGAGACACGAAGATATGCCAATAGTAAATGATAAATGTCCAGAATGTCGTAATAATAGATTAATGCATGCGGAAACAATTTATGACACTCATTCTGGAGGAAAAAGAATAAAAACGAATAAAATAAGAACAAATAAAAGAAGCAAAATAAGAAAAACGAATAAAAGAAGAACAAATAAAAGAAGAAGAACAAAGACACAAAGAAGAAGAAAATAAAATAATATAAATTTATATAAATAATGAGACACAAAACAAAAAGAGTAGTGCATAAACATAAACTAACAAGAAAAAGGGGCGGATCAAATGATACAGATTCTGACGAACAAGAAAAGAGAGAGATGGAAGAAAGACAACAAAGTGCATTAAGATATGCAAAACGTTTTGAAGTCCAAACAGAAAAAGAAAAGAAGGATAATTTTAGAAAATTGTTTACAACATATTTAACGAATTTAAAGAATGCCTTAACACAAAAGTCTGACGTTAAATCTGCCATAAAACAACTAACAAATTGGTTTCATAATTATAGACAATATATTAATACATTGATTCCAGTAACTAGCGATTTTTTGCCAATAAATAAATATACATATGGCGAACAAGGTCAACAATTGTATTCCTTTGTGCCTTTAACGGCAATATTAATACATAATATAGGACAAACAAGTGTAATAAAAGATCTTGTTAGTTCTTTTGTAAAAAACACTGGAAATATAAATTTAAAATCAACAACAAAGTCAATAACGGCATTATCAGAAGCAGTTTCTTTAAGAAATGCAGGTCTAATTGAGTATCTAATAAATTTAGGTGCGGACAACAATACGTTAAATGCACAGCAAATAGTTGATTTTAATGAATTAATGACACGGTATCAAAGTGCAAGTGCACCGGTAGCACAACTGGAGTTTAAGCCGTTACAAATAGTGGCACCTCCGCCGAATGGTTATGAATATGATGTTGAACCAGAATTTTGGAAACCAATTTTTAAAGAAGGTGAACTAACAAAAATAAGACAATTGATTCAGGAAATGATGACACGTGATAGAACAATACCTTATATACAAAATGAATTACAAGAAATGTATTCAATTTGTAATATAGTCAAAATAATGATACCTTCTTATTATGTGGCAACTAAAATAGAACCAAAGTATACTAATAACTTATTTACTCAAGAATCGCCTGCTGATTTTTCGAACTATAATATAATATTATGTGCATCAATGATATTATTGGGAGTAATAAGTCAAAAAATGATTGGACAACAGTATCAACCATTATTTAAAGGAGGAAAAGCAATACAATTAGTTTTAAGTGATGTCTATGAAACAGAAGATATTGATTTAGTTATAATGCCTGCAGATAATGTTGAATATAATAAAGAAATGGTATCATATGTTGCAGGACATATAGCATATTTGATACAATGGTTTTTAGGTTCTGCTAGTTCCGGTATGCAAAGGCAAACAATTTCAGTTCAGGCTCCTGATCCAAATAAACCAAAAGTAAATCAACATATATACAAATTAAGTTATATAAAAACGAGTGCAGGTTCTGGACGTGTTGAATATAAACAATTTGCTGATATTGACTTTAAAGAGATACCGAGTGAAGTAAAGGATTTTTTTGTAAAGGCAACTGAATTTACGTTTGATATACCGGAAATAGATGAAACAGTAATGTTTCGTTGTCCAAATTTAGCGTCATTATTGGATGAAAAAATACATTATGTAATTAAGTATTTTAAATATAGAGACTTAATAGTTCAAAATAAGAAAATTCCGGATGCAGAATATGAGAATATTACATTAGAAGATTGTAATAGATTTATTGATAAATTTAGAAAAGCAGTTTTGGCTCTTATTGCTGGATTATATAAAAGAAGGTTTCCCGAACTTTCTAAAGAAGAAATAGATAAAAAAGCCTTAGAAGGATTAAAGAAACGAATAGATAAATTAAATAAATAATAAACTATTTATGTATTGTTTTTTTGTAATTTTCAATAAATTGTTCTAAAGTGGGTAAATCAATTTCTTCCATTTCAACATGTGATTCCCAAAAATAGCGACAATATGCCCACAAATAATCGCAATTTGTTTTATACCATTGTTCATAATTGCGCGTTAAAGAGATATATAATTGCGATGGCAATAAATTTAAAGATGAGCGTGGTAACACATAACATAATTGAACCAATTCACTAACGGGTTGGGGTGGCAAATTAGGAACAAATGTAGTATCAAATACAGGCACATATTTAATTAAATCTTGTAATAAAGGTGGATAACTATATTTATATCTCCAACGCCAATCTGGACATCCACTTGTATAATATTTCATTGTCCATTCAAGCCCCTGTAAATAATTTAAACATATATCTCGCACTTGTGCACCATCTGTATCTGATTTAATATCAAATAATGATCTATAATATCTTGATTGCCAATATGGTTTAAATGGATTAATAAATTTTTCTATTTCGCGGTCGTGTAAAGGACAAGATTCCATTGCTTTTAATTTTTCTTCGGGTGTATTCATTGGTAGCTTCAATCGTTCCTTTTTATCACGACTTTTATGTTCCGTTATAATAAATTCTTCTTCTAAATCTGCTAGAAATTTAACGATTTTTCTTACATTATTCCAATTAATTTTATTTCCATCCGTAAGACACTCAGTTGGGGCAATAGTTGCTCTATATGCGTTTAACATTTTATCAACGCCGCCAGTTCGAATATTTAATGCAGGGAAATGAGGCATAAAATCATTTCCTAAAAAGAAGCATAATAATATATAATCATAAACTTTATGAATATTTGTGACAGTTTCATCATTATTCATATATTCAGTAATTGCTTTAGTTAGTTCTGGAATATCTAAAAAATAATGTGCTTCTGGCTCCAAATCAGCATTAATTGATTGAATAAATTGTGGCGTTTCTCTGAATAAAAATATATTAGAGCATACAGGAAGATGATTAATTGAAAGCATAATTAAATCCGCATCTAATCCATAAATAACTGTGTTTAAACCATCATTATGTTCTTCAGGTTTTTGTCTAATAAAATCGAATATTTTATGCTCACCTTCGCCATATTTATTGGAACCAGAAACGTATATTTTATTAACTCCAAATTTATTTGAATGAGAAAAATGTGTAGAAACCCGAGTATTTAAATCGGACATAAATGTGGTTCCAGGTGTAATAGCAGCAGTTGTCCAAGCGTCCTTTTTAACTTTATTTAAATAAGAATTGGCCATTTCATTTTGATACCAAGATTTATAACGGCGTTGTCTTTGCTGTTCTAATTTGGCAACAGGTGCAACTCCATCAAATGCAATAATAACATTTTTATTTGGCTGAATTATTGCTAAATATTCTTCTATCTTAGAAATAACGCACCCAATTATTTTGTCAGAAATTCCTGATACAGATGGAGACTCTGAATTTAACTTATTATATGCATCATAAATTATTGAATTGCAATCCAAATATAAATTATTAACAACAAATTTATTTTCAATAAATTTCTTGATAATATCTGGATGCTTTTTTACTATATATGAAAAATAACTCGGTATACCCATTTGCTTTGCTTATTATATAATATATTATATTCTATCTAAATCATTTTATAATATATTATTGTAAAATTTATCTATTACTTCTTTTTCCTCTTGTTTTTCTATTGTGTCTTTTATTATATTTTGATTTTTTATTATTGCGTTTATATGTTCTATTATATCTTCTATTACGTCTTTTACCTCCAATTAATCCATTATAAACTACATTTTTCATCTGATTTGATAATGGTAATAGTGGATATTTGTCAGGTTGTGAATTATGTAATTCTAACATAGTTGCAGTTACTTTATCAATTGCCCCTTCACGTGCTTTAAATAAATCACTTAAAAATCCATTCACTTCATCATCAAGTTTTAATGGTTTTTGAACGCGTTTTTTAACATCTGCTATTGTAATTAAAGGCTGTTTTCGTATAATTGCGGGATTTGCATTATATGCTTCTATTTTTTGGTTAGTTTCATTAAGTAAGTTTGCAGCATATTCTTCATATGCTTCATCTGTCATATTATAATCACCACAAATCCAACCGTAATGTGATTGGGCATATCCTATTTCTGATATTGGTTCAAACGCATATGATTTATCGCATAAATATGATAATGCAAGGGTATAGTTTTGACTTGCAACTGCATCACGTATTTTTTTCATTATTTCAGGAGGTATTTTAGCTGTTCGTCCAAAATCGATTATTACAGGATGCATATTGAATTGCGGCGAATCAAAATAAGCGTTTGATTGTAAACATAATATATTATGTTTATGAAAATCATTATGATTATATTCTGTATCTAATGCTAATTTTAATATAGCATATCTTCCTACATTTAGTAAAATATCAATCATATGTCTATCGCGCATTTTCAAAAAATGATCTTCAATTTCAGATAATGTTTGACCGTTACCTACTATTTCCATCGCAATTATACCTAATTTAACATCTGGCTGTGTTCTTAGGAAAAAACTAATTTTAATAAGTTGTCTTTGTAAGTTAATATCAGCACCCATGTTCATTACAATCAATAAATTATTTATATCTGTTGGATCATTTAATATTGCTGAACTAACAATTGCAGGACAAAGTGGTTGTAAATAATTCATCGTTTTCATAAATATATTGGTTTGTATGTTTATTTCATTTTTAAAGTCATTTTCGTTTACCATATGAAGATTTTGACTAAATATATCACTTATTTTTAAATCTTCATCATCATGTATCAAACATAATTTAATTAATAAATTTGAAACTGGATGACCATAAAATTTATTTGGAACCATCATTTTAAATGTTTCTGATACTGGCATACAAGCAGGATTGTTATAGATTTCTTCGGGAACATTATAGGTGTTTTCTTTTGTTAGTTTATTAGAATAATAACGCATTCCGGTTGATTTGCTTTTTTTTATGGTCCACGCAGAATCAGGCAGCGTTTTATACACTAAATTTGTGCCAAGAGTAAGACCATAAGAACCCATTGCAATTTTAGTTATATCTGAGTTTGCTAAATATTCAAATACTAATCTTTTATTTTTATCTATTGATGGTTCTCCTGATGCAACATTATTATTTTCTTTATAAGGCAATATTATACCTCCATTTTGTCTCATATATAATATGAACACATAAAAAAACACATATATTAATTATAATAAATTTAACTTATTTATTAAACAAAATATTTTTTATATACTGCTACGTATTGTTAGCAATTAACCCTTTTTCTATTAATATATTTATACCATCTGTAAAATTATGTTCAATACAATATATATGTAAATTAGTTATATCATTAGCAGTAGTGCGTATATTTCGTATAATATACGTATCAATGCATATTGTAAATATTTCTTTCTTTATATTTTTTACATTATTATGTGTAAGATGGTTTGTTGGTCTAGACATAAGCCATAATATTGTGTATATTGAAATAGGCATATTTAATGAAATCATATAATTTAATATTGTTACATCATTATTATATATTGCATGTTCAACAACACAACTCATAATAGCACAAGAATTACCACGTAAATAACAATATTCATATTTTATTTCACCAGTAGATGGGAATGTTATAGTAGTATCGTAATAGTTTTTTTTTCTATTTTCATATACATATTTTACTTTATCTATACGATTAAAGCATATTGCTGCACCCATAGAATGTACATATGTATACTTCCATTTTAGTTTATTAATCATATAATCAAAACATTTATTGCTATTATGTATTATTGAATATTCTATACATTCAAACTCATTTGCATTATATGAACCAAATGTTTTGTCAAATAAATCAGTAACATACTTTAAGCAGTTTAACGAATCTAAACGTATAATTGTTTCAAATAATATAGTTTCAAAAGTATTAATCTTATAAGAAGTTGTTTTTGCATCTTCCATTGTAGGAAATTTTCTATATCTATATTTTAATATATGCATTAAACCATCTTCTGTAATTTTTTCACATATTTTGGTTATAACATTTTTATCTAATTTTTTATGTTTACATTCTTCTAAATGTGCTGTCAATAATATTTCAGGCTGAAAATATGCGTCAGCAGTATGACATAATAAGTCTTTATAAAATAAATCATCACATATATTATGACTAAACTCGTTTTTAATATTATAATGGTTTACAATATAATCAAATATCATCCATGGGACTTCTTTAATTCCCCAAAATTTCATAACTGGCATTAAACTAAACAGTTCTTCATTATTATTTATTTGATTTATATTAGTTATAAACTCTTGTCTAATTGGAAATATATATGTATCTTCATCTTCTTCATTAATTTCTATAGATAAATATAATTCACTATTATGTAACCATTTAGGAATTGTTCTGATATCTAGTTGTATTAAATTATCTGGTGCATTTATATTTATTTTTGAAATCATAGAATCGTCATCTGTTATTTCGTGGTAAAATGTGTATTCATCTCTATAAAGACCTCCACCAGGAGCAAAAGTATGATCATTTGCAAAGCTTATATTTTTATTTTTATAATTAAATTGAGTTGTAATAGATAATGCTGAACCATCAAGTAAGTTAACAGATACATCAACAAGACATATAATCCATTTATGTTCTGAAGAAAGTATAATATGTAAAATTTTATTTGTTTTTAGTGAATAATTTAATTGATTATTATCATCATTACTAATATAAAAATCCATAAAATGAAAATAATCGTGATATTCTTGGCTTCGTTTATTTTCATATTTTAAATCTAAACCTTTTATAACTATTGCTCCATATAGTTCTCTTAATTTTAAACCGATAACTACTGCTCCAATTGGATCAGCGGGACTATTAGCGGAAAGTTCTTGTTCAATTGATACTCTGTAAAAATTATATGACATTATAGATTTATATCGTTAGAATTTATTAGAATTTGTTTAATATGCATTATGATAAATTATTTAAGTATTTAATATTTCAATTTTTTTAACGAAACTACTTAAAGACTATTAAATAATTTTAACTAATAAATGACAGAGGTAACTAACAATACTGCACAATTTATAGCATTTATAGTAATTGGAATAGTTGCATATAATGCGGCAATTAATATAGGTAACATATCGTTTAATATAAACAAAGATACAAAAAATGATTATGATTATGATTATGATGAAACAAATTATTTTAACAATCTGGACTAAATTAGTATAAAAAAATAATTATGTTACAAAATAAAACTATATTAATTAAATATTGGGTTTTGCAGTATATGTTTGTTTAGATAATTTAGTTAATTCAATAAGTAAATTATCTATAGTGGTTGATATTACTAATTTATTAATTAGAACAAGTGGAGTAATATTTAATTTTAATAAATCATTTATTTTATTTTCATTTTCAGTAAAGAATTCTTCAGTTAATTCTTCGTATTTTGTTTTTACAATATCTTTAAACATATTAAACGAACAATATCCTAATTTCATAACAACATCAAATCTACCTGGTCTTAAGAATAAAGGATTAATTTTATCTGGATTATTTGTAGTTGCAATAATAACTCTTCCAGTATCATTACCAACACCATCTAATAAACTGAGAATAAAATGAATGTCAATGAGCGATCTATTTTTGTCGTTTTTCTCATCATCCATAAGTTGCATATATTTTATTTTTTCTTTGTGATCATTTGTTTTATTAATTTTTTCATTATAAGTTAAGAACCTTTTATATTTTTCATTTTCATAATCATCTTCATTTGTTTGTTCATTTAATAAATAATCTATTTCATCTAAAACAATAATACTTTTATTTTGATGTTCCTTTATCGTTTGTTTTAAAGCATATTGTGATTGTCCTTTTAATGATAATGTTTTAATGGTTAACACATCTCTATTTAATTTATTTGCCAATGCACAAATACAACCAGTTTTTCCTGTTCCAGGAGGGCCATATAATAGTATACCTAATTTATTAACAAGAGATAAATTTTTAGGATATAAAGTTTCTGTTGAAAATTTATTTATCCACTCTAATAATATTGGTTTATCATCAAAATAAATAGTGTCAAATGTTATTTTATTATTTAAATCACCCATTTCAATTAATTGTAAAGATTTTATATTAGTTATGGAGTCATAATATGCTTCATATATTTTTAAACTATGATCAAATTTAGGAGCATCAAATTTTTTGCCAATAAAGTTAATAAGAATATTTATTACAAATTTACTTAATTCTGCAGAAGATTTTGCAACAAGAGCGCCATCATACAGAAATATGTATTCATTTTCTCCATAAAAATTTTTATAAACTTCAACAGGAACAAAATAATTACTTACTCCAACCTGAAAAGAATCAGACGATGATCGAGGAATAAGAAATGTTTCAGGGTTTAAATTAAATCCTTTAATTGTATTATTAAAATATGTTGTGTTAACGGCATTGCCCATACTATGATATCTAAAATATTGATGTAAATTTATTTTTTTTATGGCATTATACTCGCTAATAATATTATTTTCGCTTAAATAATTACATAACATATGAAATGTTACTTCATTATAATCTAACCCATTCAAAGAAATTGAATAACTAAATGGGTATTTCTCTACTTCATCTTGTGTAATTCTACCTAAAACATCTTGCACATTTATTTTATATTCTGTTTTTCCATTATTTTTAATTGAATTATATTTGTTTTTGATCCATTTATATCCGGTTGATAAACCAAAATAAATTACTGCAGTTGATAATGATAATAAAGTATTTAAAACAACAACAATTGCACCATCTTTTACTCTATCACCTGTATTTACGTATTTTACTAATTCTAAATTAGCAATTTGAAGAATTTGTGGCTTAATTCCAGTTCCAAAAGTATTAACAATAGTAGTTATTAAATCGTTAAATGATGACATTTATGTATAATATTTTGCTTATATTAAATGAAAAAAAAGATTTAAAGTTTTCAATTTTTTATTTTATGCATTATTATTTATCCATTATTATTTATCTATTATTATTTATCCATTATTATTTATCTATTATTATTTATCCATTATTATTATAATTCTCAGTATATTCATCAATATTTTCAAATAATATATCTAGTGTATAATTTGTATTTTTAATGCTTTCTGGTATATTTTCTAGTCTAAGGGTAGTGAAATGATCAAAGTAATCAATTAATGACATTTTAAGAAAGTCATCTAAAGTATAACCAAGTTGGTTTATAATAAAATTTTTATATTCTTCAAATGTTGGTATACGACCAATAATTTCTTCTTCCTCTTCATCTTCTTCCTCTTCTTCCTGATTATATTTATTATTTATTAATTTAGTAAATTGTCTAAAAGCACACAATGATGTTTTTTCTTTTAGTATTAAACAATAAACACAATTGGTTTTACTTTGATAATTTGGTGATCTAATATTAATTATTGTTTGACTATCCCTCAATTCAATACATACTGGACATTTATTGGGTCCACAATTTTCTGTAATATACTGCAAATGATAATCAACATTATATGATTCACTAAATTCATATTCTGTAGTATCTGTATCCTCAGACATAATAGTTTCATCTTCGTCTTCGTCATCTTCGTCATCATTATGTTTATGATCACTTGTTTGGTTTCTACAGTAGGGACAATGGAATCCATTAATTGAGGTATGTTTCATTAAACACGAACAATGAAAAGCGTGTCCACATTCAGTAACAACATAGTTAGTTTGAACATTTAGGAGTTCATAACAAATAGGGCAATCGTTATTTATACTCATTTTAATAATAGTAAAGTTATTTATATTATATTTATGGCATCTAAACGTAAAAAAAGTAATTCAATTTTTTTTATAAGTTATTAATCATTTATTATTTATAAAAGATCTTTATTTTTAAATAATATGCTAATTATATCTAAATCATTATCAATTACATTTAAATAACATTTATTGCCACATGCTTTGCATTTTTGTTTAATTTTATCTGGTTTTGCTTTTAATAATACTTCAGGTTTATCACATTGAAAACATAATAAATATTTTTGTATAAAATTATAAACTATTTCATTTATTTCAGAATGATTAAATTTGCCTTGTAAATAATATAACTTTGTGTTTTTATCTATTGCAGTTTTACACGATAATTTTTTGCCAATAATTTTAATTATAATGTCGGGATTAAATTGTAATTCTTGACAAAATTTTGTAAAATTATTTAATGTAGTTATTATAGTGCCTTTTTTATTTATTTGATTGCTTTCTAAAGTAGAAATTATATATCTATAATTTGTATCAAATAATATAGTTTCATTACTCGTTAAATATAATTTATTGTTTTGCTCCATTTTTTAAATAGGTGTTAGTATTATAATATTATGTTTATAACGAAATACTTAATATTATATAATTCAATTTTATTTTTTGCGTTTATTACTATTTTTGCGTTTATTGCATCGTCTTCTCGTTTTTTTACCACCAGTGCTATTATTCTGATTTAAATCACTATTTATGTTAGGAGGATTATAGTTTTTTTGCAAGTCATATTTATTTCTTTCAAAATTAATTACAGACATATATGGATCTATTGATTCTTCATTATTGATATTCATATTTTCTGCTAAATTACGTATTTGATCTATTATAGATTTATCATCATTTGGTAGGGTATTTAATGCCAATTGACTTAATGAACCTTTTGTATTTAAATATGTATTATTAATATTTGATACAAGAAACTCATTATGTTTTTTAACTGCACGAAAAAGTTCAGTCATTTTATCAAGTGAATTATTTACTTCAGTAATTTTATTTTTATATACATTTATATGATTTAGTAATTTATTTGCATTATCAATATTTTCATCTGCTGTGTTTAAAAGATTATCATAGCTGTTTTTTGTAATACTACTTGGGTTATTCTTTATAAGTTTAATTAATTTAGGAATATTAGTATTGCGTAAGTCCTCCTCTTCTTTTATAAATTTATTTTCAAGTTCTTTAATTTTGTCGATATTTATAATAATGTTTGTTTCTAAATAACTTGGTAAATCAATATTTTCATTCATTTATATATTATAAATATAAATATAAATTTAAATTTAAAGATAATGAAACAACAGTTTTAACTATTTTTTTTATGTTTGTATATTTTTTTTGTAAATTTTTTTCCCTTTTTTTGATTTTTGTTAGTTGTTCGTTTTTTAGTTTGTCTTTTACTTTGGTATTTTTTGCTTTTATTTTGTCTTTTTTTACCAGCACTTTGATTTTCAGGAATCATTAATTCTAAACGAAAAAGTCTTTCTGGTCCAGTTTGATTGCAATGATCAGCGCCCATTGCACTAAAACCTGGTCTAATTGGCAATGCATGTGAACTAACATATTTTTTAACTCTTTCTGATGTTTCGACCATATTAAAGACTTTTGAACCGGGAATAGGTCCATTCCAAAAAAAAGCAGGTTTATCGATTAAATATTTGGATCCTCCAGGTCCCATAAGTTTGACAAATGGGCCTCTTCCTTGTGGTTTTAACCAATCTCTAATATATGTATTACCTTGCCATTCTGATGGTGTTTCATCTTTACATTCATAATACTCTACATAATCTGTTGGTCTAACTGTTTCAGCATTACTAAGTCTTACACCTTTAAGGCTTTGGCAAATAAATTCACCGTTTAAATGCAAAATAAAATTTTGTTCTTCTTGTGAATCAGGTTGATCTAAATATTCTTTAATGCTTATTTCTTCATTATTAATTGCATCATATGCTTTTTGGGTTGGTTTAAATTGCAATGGATTATTTGTTTCAAGTGGTTGTTGAGAATGTGGGGGGTAATTGGGGGGTTGTGGATAGATGGTTGGTGATATTTGTCTTTGGGGTGGATTGGGGGGAAACAATGTGGGTTGAATAACATTATTATTTTGATTATGAATATTATCAAATTGTGCTCGTAGTCTTCCGGAAGAAATTGTAGGAATTCGTATAAGTGGATTATTTGTTCCATTTATATATAATAAGTTTTGTGGCAATTCGGGAACTATTGTAATCATATTATTATTAAAATATAATTTCGTTAAATTTGGAGGCAATGGATCAGGTAAATTTGTTAATCTATTTGAACTAACAATAAGCACTTTTAATGAGTTAGGTAATTCAGGAAGTTCTGTTAATAAATTATTTAAAATGTTTAATTCAGTTAATGCTTGAGGCAAATTAGGCAAATGTTTTAAATTACAATTAATACAAGTTAATTTATTTAATGTTTGTGGTAAAGCAGGTAATTCTTCTAAAGAATTATTGGTAATATATATATTCTTTAAAGATGTTGTCAATAAACTTGGTAATCGCTTTATGTGGGTTTCATTTATATATAAATTCTCTAATGAATTTGGTAATGAAGGCGTTTCACTTACAACTAAGTGTTGTAAAGAAATTAAGTTTAAATTAGGAAATATCTCAAAATTAGGTAAACCATCTATATATGTATTTGAATCACATTCAAACATTTTTAACGTTAATGGTAAATTTGGAAATGTTCGAAATCTGGGACAGTCTTTAATTTTAAATATTTCTAGTTGAATATTTGATAAGTCATCTATTAATGATAAATTATTTATACTTTCAATTATTAAAGTTTTTAATGTTAAAGGAAAATTTTTTAAATTTTCAATATTTATACAGTTATTTATCCCAAAATGTTTTAAATTCGCAGGAAATTTATCAATCGTTGTTAAATTATCAAAATGAGATAAACTCAAATTAGTTATAGTATTATATCTTGGATCATTTGTTAGTTCCTCAGGTAATTTTCCGTTTATAATAGGAGGTAATATATTATCAAATAAGTCTATATTTAAATCTCCATTACTTCTTCTTATTTTTTCCCATATTTCTTCCATATTATGTTATAATATAATATAATAAAATTGAAATATATTATTAAAGACTAGTTAATAATATATTACTAATTGCATTATAACTAATATGTCATATTATATTGTTGATAAATTATCTAATTCATTTCTTGCAGGAACTAACTGCGTTTATTTAAAAAATTGTGAAACAAAGTATATTAAATTAATCTCTGGCGGAAAAATTGGTTTATTTGCAGTTATTATTGATAATTCAATTAAAGAGGATAGAATTTGTTTAAATTTATTTCAAAGACAACTACTTGATGTGCAAATCGGTGAAAAAATAATAAAAGAAGATATTAACATTAATTATGAAACACAACAACTTAAAAATATTACATTTATAGTAAAGAACGTAAAAACTAATTGTAAAATTATTTATGAACTAACGGAAGATAATATTACTAATATTAAAAATTCTTTGAATGGAATACCGGTTCATAACGAATTATATTTGTCCATTGAAAAAAATAATTTATGTGTTTTACCTATAAATTTACCAAATTTAGAAAACAATAAAATTATTACAAGCTATACTATGATTAAATTTATAGCATTTGATAACAATATAATAATTGATGACTTAGATGCATCTACAACATCAAACCAGTTATTTAATGGCAATTTTAATTTCATCGATATGGGAATTGGTGGTTTAGATAAACAATTTGAAGTTATGTTTCGACGCACATTTTCATCGCGATTATTGCCTGACAAAATGCTTAAAAATTTAGGAATTAATCACGTTAGAGGTATTATATTATATGGTGCTCCCGGTTGTGGTAAAACTCTAATTGCACGTCAAATTGGCAAAATATTAAATTGCGAAAATCCGAAGATTGTAAATGGCCCAAGTTTAATGTCATCATATATTGGCAAATCAGAAGAAAATGTAAGAAACTTATTTGCTGACGCAATTGCTGATAAATCATCCAAAAAGTTGCATTTAATTATATTGGATGAATTTGATGCTTTGGCCAAAAAAAGAGGAGCACCTGGTCCAGATGCATCAGTAATGGATAAAATAGTTAATCAATTTCTTACAATGATTGATGGACCTGAAAGTCTTAATAATATTTTATTAATTGCAATGACAAATAGATTGGATATGATTGATGAAGCACTATTAAGACCTGGTAGATTTGAAGTGCAAATAGAGATTACATTGCCTGATGAAAAAGGAAGAAAAGATATTTTAACTATTCATACTAACAAAATGAGAAATGCGGGTTATTTAAATAATAATGTTGATTTAAATGAATTGGCTAAATTAACAAAGAATTTTACCGGTGCTGAAATAGAATCTGTTGTGAAAAATGCGGTTTCATATAGTATATCAAAAGAACTTGATCCGAATAATTTAACCAATGCTAAAGACATTAACCCAGTAATTTCGCAAACAGAATTTATAAAGTCAATTAATGAAATAAAACCACAATTCGGAACAGTATCAAAAGATATTGAAATAATAACTTCAATTCCATTTGAATTATATTCTAATGATTATGAACAGATATATAATGAATCTTTAAGTTATATTAGTTCACTAAAAGAAGGTAATTTACTTTCAATATTAATTGAAGGCGAACCATATACTGGTAAAACTACATTAGCGTGTCAAATTGCAAAAAAATCTGGTTTTAATTGCATAAAATTTATAAATTCTGAATTATTATTAAATAGTACAAATAAAGAACAAATGATTAATGATATAATTATTAATGGAACACGTTCTGACACATTTCTTTTAATATTAGATAGCGTTGAAAAATTAATAGAATATTCTCCACTTGGAACATATTATAATAATAAAGTTTTACAAATTATTTACACGATACTTGGTAAAATTATTGAGCCAACCAAGAAAATGATTATTATTTTAACAAGTTCAAATTATAAATTAATTAGTGAATTAGGTATTAGAACATTATGTAGTATTGTAAATTTTACTTGCGATGTAGGATACGATGGCACAGATAATAAGTTAGTTTCAAGATATTTTAAAGATAAAAAATTTTATAAATAGTTATTAATTGTTAGTTAATTTCACATATTCCTTTAATTCATTAACTTTATTATTAATATACTGTAATGTTTTGGGTGCAAATGTATTTAATCTTGCTAAACCAGTTCCAAAACCATCTTCTGGTAAAACTATTCCTTTGTAATCATTTGTTTTTAATGTAATCATTATTTTTTTAATAGCATTATCTATTTTAATTATATTTTTATCATATTCAGAATCATAATAAAATGAGTTTGTATTATTATTTGGATATTTTTTTGTTGGAATTCCAATGGAGTTAATTTCGTCGCGAATTATTGCTTGTCCTCCTTTACCTTTACTAACATCATTATCTCCAAAAATAAATAAATAATTTGGCATAGATTTTACGTCACCAATTGTCCAATAACCTTTAAAAATAATTACTTGCATATATATTAGCTATAATTAATAGTTGAAATATTTTTAAGTTAGTTATAAACAGATATAAAGCCAAATTATATATATGTATTAATGGAATTCTTAAATAAATTAGAGGAAAAATCGACTACTATGGATATACTCAATAAATTAGACACACCATATGAAATAAAAGATGTTTATTCTTACCATTATAATGGCGATTCTTGTCACGTATTTTTAACAAAACCGGTTCGCATTGATAATTTGCCGAAAATTACTTTATCGTCTATTTCTGAAAAATATTTAAAAGTTATGTCACCAAATGATATATATAATTTTTTTGATGATTTTATAAATGTTAAAAGTGGTTATACCGTTCAATTTTTAGGCAAGAATCCGGTATTTGGTCCAAATGCACACGGTATAATACCAGAAAAAGATACCCCTAATTTTCAATGTAATTATTGTTTAGAAAGGGATTATAATGAATTACAATCATCTTGTATTATATGGCACTGTGAACATTGCAATAAAAATATGTGTGATTTATGCTATAATAAAAAAGACAAAGTTTATTCAAATCGATATAGAAAATATTGTATACCAAGCGATGCATATGATTTAATTAATAAAACTGGCATTGAATTTCCAAAAGAGATGGAAGAAAGAAGAAAAAAGGAATATGAAGTATATCATAAATTAAAACATGAGATGATAGATAAATGCAAAGAGCATAATGAATTTACAAATAAATATGTTTATAATAAACGAAGAAGTTTTTGTAATACATGTTATACACCTATATATGAAAATGATGGAATAAATAAACATTATGACATAGATAAACAATATTTTTTTATTCCACATTATACAAATTTAGGTAAAAATGAACGCATATTTTATTCAATTACACAAAATCCGGTATTACATATATGTAAAGATTGTTATGATAATGATGTAGATAAATCAAGAGCAATAGTTGAAGAAAAAGGTATGCGTTTATTAGATAGATATTCAAAAGAGTGTTACCAATTTGAAGCAACTGGATTAAATAGTATGTTATATTGGATACCAATTATAACGTTAATTGAACCTGTTTCAGAGAGTGGAAGTTGGATTTTTATGAATTTGAATCCGGATGATGTAAATTATCAAAAGTTTGCATTTATGACAACAGATGATGAATGCAATAGAGGATTTTTTGTGGCTGATGTAGATAATTTTTCTTTAGATGATTTAATAAAAAATTTAGATAAAGCATCCGCACTTTTGACTACAAAACGACGTTATTATGAAGATATGTTTGTTAAGGAAAATTCAGACGATGAATTTTCAATGGATTCAAATGATTCATATTACACAAAAGAAGGAGACACATATGGATTATTTAATCCAATTAATATAGTAATGATCAAAAAATTTGATTTTTGGGTTGATTATCATTCAATGGATGGTGAATTTTACTTTTAAATATTGATATGTTTTTTCTGTTATAGTTTTCAAGTTATATTATATTATATAATATTATAATGGAGACTCAAAATAATAAACGTTCTAGATTGATAAATTTAGATTCTTCTGAACAAAAAAATAAAATAATGCGAATAAATAGTAATGATATTTCATATTATGATGAAAAATGGCCTGATAAAATAGTTATTTTAATAACAAGTCACGGTTCTTTTTCAAAAGTTGATGTAGAAGAAAATACAGAAGTTCAAACAATTAAAGTGCCTGAAGGAATTAAGATTAATTATTTGTATGCATCTTCTCATGGAAGTGTTACTGCTTATACTGAGAATGATGCTAAACTATTGTTTAATTTTATTAAAAGTCATATTTCTGAACTATTAAGCGATAATCCAGCTGATAAAAAAACTGCATTATCCCAATATTCCAATATTATGATGAATGCAAAAGATAATGCATTCAATAAAGGAACAAATGATATTAAAAATTATAAACAATTATTAGAAAATTCAAAACAATTATATAATAAACAAACGAAAAAAAATAAAAAATATAAAGAACAAATAAATGAAATGACTAAACCTTTAATTCCTTTCATTTATCAGCATAATAAAGAGCAAAAAAATATAAACAATTCTTATTCAAAAGGATTTACTTATAAAACTTATAATGAGAATGAATTAATACCAAATAAAAGATTTTTTAGAGGTATAAGAGACATTTTTAGTGGAAAAAATATTGATCTGAAAAAATATAATTATGCAATTCGTATAATGAATTTAAAAAATCAACCTGATATTTTAGATTTACTACAACCAAACCGTTATAAAAAGGGAGGAATTTTTGGTGTGGATGAAACTCCCACTATAACTACACAGCAATTAATTGAGATATGTATTCAACATGGTGTAAAAGAAATTATTATTATAGATAGTGCGTGTGGTTCTATAGACGGAAATGATAGAGAACTACGAAATATTAGACGAAGTATTAATCGCGAACCAAATGTTAATTTTTTATTGAATAAACAAAATACAAAAGGAGGCACTTACAAGAAATTAAAAAAATATAAGTCCAAGAAAAATAAAACACAAAAAAATTACAAGAATAAATAAGAATCCATATAATATTATGTAAAAAAGTTGTTATGATAAAATATATTATAATATAATATAAAGACAGTACATTATAGTATAAGTAATTATGTCACATACAGAAAATAATGATCCTGAATTATATCCAGAAATTATAAATTCAAAAATGCACACCCAAAAATGTCTAACACAATCATTAACTAACACAATAAATAATTCTGAAGAAATTATTGACAACGATTTTGATGGCACTATTACAAATGATATGCGATATAAATTATTTTATGGATGTCATTTTAAGAGCCCATTTTTTAATGAATTATATGGAATTCGATTTTGTTATTGGTCTGGATTATATATGTTAATAATTTCAATAAAAAATTCTATTATAAAATATAGATGTTTTGATTCTTATGATACTTGTATTCGTTGTATAAAGATATTTAAAAACAATAAATTATTGAATGATTTAATTACTCCACTTGAAATTAATGAAAACTCTGAGAATAATCAAAACTGTGATATATTAAATTTTGAATATAATGGTTATAATATAGAAAGTATTGAAGAGGAAGAAAAATTAATTTTAACAAGTATTCAAAATGCATTATGGAATATAGATAAAGAGTTATGTATTAAAAATGGTATTTATGCAGAAATAAGTTTAGAAGATTTACAAAAATATGATAATAATTATAGTATTAATTTTTATAGAAACTATATAGATTATAAAAAAACTAGTGGATTTATTGAAGATTTAATAAAAGATAATTTTACTATGTTTGAATATATTATTTCAACTTTGTTAGTTCCATGCACAACATTTATTTGTGATATATGTAGAAATCCAAGAGAATTAAATAATAATTATTTTTGTAAAAAATGTGTTGAAGAATATGGAGAATTTAATTGTTTTAATTTATGCATTACGTGTATGAGAAATGGAGGAAAAAATAAACATATAAATTATTGCAATGATAATAAAGATCATTCAGAATATATATTATTCCGAGAGTTTGAACATAATAAAAAACGTTTTGCTCCGTTTTATGATCTATAAATATTAAGTAAAAATATAAGTATAATGAATAAAAAGGAAACTATTAGTTGCCAAGAATTATTGAATTCAAATACTATTGATACAGGTTGGCAAATAAATATAAATAATTTTTATGTTTATAATATTAAAATTATAAACATACATCAATTTCTGCATAATGACTGTGTAAAATATAACATATTATATGTTCAATAAATAAACATAAACACTGTCATTCCATTTATCATATTTTTCTTTTAGCTTTTTTCTTTTTAAATCAAGTAAAAAATAAACGATGTTTAAATGGTTATTGTCACTTGCTCTTCTTAATGCCTCATCATTATTATTTATTTGTATATCAATTGATGGTTTAATTAAAATTAACCATTTTACTACTTCTAAGTGACCAAATTCACACGCAAGTGTAAATGGATTTTCTTCGTTATAATAAAAATTAAGAACTGAATCGTCTCCAAAAAAAGCTCTTGCTCTTGCATTATGTTCAAAAAGCAGTTTTGCAATTTCTAAATGACCATTTTTACATGCACTTACAAATGCATAATTATTATTTGCAGCAATATGAAAATATTCTTCTAATATTAGCCATTTAACCATATCATAATGTCCTGCATCTATTGCATTATATAACACATTATAATAAGTTCTTTTTGATATATATCTAAAAGTTTTATTTGACATATCAAGTATATATTTACGTAACCATTGAGCCATTGTTAGATTATTAGATTTACAAGTTTCTATAAAAGCAGTTTCATGTTTATATGTATATGCAATACGAGGTTGAACAGATAAAAGCCATTTTGCAACATGCATTTGGCCATATTTACACGCTGTTATAAAAAAATTATTTAAATCTTCAGTAGGGTTAATTAAAGTTGGATTTAATTTAACTAACAAAACACATATTTCTAAATCTCCTATTTGACACGCTAAATTCATTAAATAAATATAATTGCATTCTTTGCTAGAATTATTTGATATAAATTGTTTTATTTTGTCAACTTTAGTTAGTTCTGATGGTTGATTATTATTAATAATTAATCTAAAAATGCTAAACGGAAAATAATTCATTTAATATTAATATAAAAATATCTTTAAGTAAAATTTAATTAACATATTGATAACCACAACGTTTCTTCTTTTGAAATTGTAAATCAGAATCGTTTATTTTTGTATAGATTCCAAAAGGAGAGTAAAATTTTCCACCTACTTTTAAAACACGATGTATCGTATAGAGTAATTCATTTTCGTGTCGATACTTATACTCATTTGGATTTGTTTTATCCCACCACATATTTCCCATACAATCAATTATTTCATCATATGAATCATTTTTTGCAAACTCCCAATTCCAATGAAATGCATATTTTTTTCCGTCCTTATCAGTAAAATACACGTTTTGATTTTCTTTTTTATTATAAACATTATAAACTTGTTTTCCTCGCTTGTCACTACCGTGAACTTCTTTAAGATGGCTATAATCAATGCTTTTAAATAGATCATATAATATATCAGCGCCTTCAGGGCTTTTATCTGATGCAAAATCAACACATACATATGGTTTATAATACCATAGTTTTGGATCAATTGGTGAACAACGTATTGTTTCAATTGGATAGCGTCTTTCGTGACCTAAAATAAGTGTAGTCATTTTAATAATACTATAATTTATTATTTAAGTTGTTTCATTAATATATGTTTGACGTAATAAAGTGCTTGATAAATTAGGTATCATAATAATCCTTATAATGTGTAAAGCATTTAATTTATTTTCTTGTCTTATTTCATTAATTTTAAGTGCGTTTAAATATGTTTCATCAGAAACAACAATGCAGTCAATTGTATTATCATATTGACAAAATGAAACATTATCATTTATTACGCAAATTCTAATATGTATTAAATTATTTGCGTTAAGTGTTGCCATATGATCAAGAACTTGAATTATTCTTGTTTCTAAATTTTGAATAAGGTTGCAAAGTTTTTTATGTTGAATCATATATTCATCTGTAATCCCAATTATTAATTCTTGTTTGCATTTATTGAATGCAGTATTTAATAATAATTTATGTCCATCGTGTAATCTATCAAATGTGCCAGCGACAACTACTTTATTAAAAGCCATAATATACTATAATATAAATAATAATAAATTTTATATTGCAATTAAAGTAATTTATATGAAGAAAATTAATATATTAATTGTGAAAAAGTATTTAAAGACAAATTTACATACAAATGGGACCTATATAAAGTAAAAGCAAATTACTTGGATTCTGTATCACTTGACCACCTATCCAATATCATTACCGTTAATAATATTAACATAAAACCATTTCCAGGAGGTGGAACAATAAATATTGGTTTTTGATAATCACAAAAAAAACGTTTACTATTAAATATAATTTTTTTATTTAAAATGTGTTTTATACGATACATATAATTTATTAATTCTTATTTTTAAATTATTTTTCTTTTACATCTAATGATAATCCATTTAAACATTTAACTAAATCAGTTGAATTTATTCTAGGTTTTTGTTTTTGTTCTGTATAAGTAATAGTTCTACTACGTAAAACTCGTTGAACTGGCTCATCAATATTGATGTTAGTTTGTGTTTCATTTGTATTCGTTAATTTATTTTTATTATTTGTGTAAACTTTTTTTTCTCTCTTAACTAACTCTTTTATTTCTTGTTTTGGCTTTGCAACATACATATGATCATATGAAATAACTCTTAGTTCCTTATATTCTTCTATTCTACTTCTATATCTTTTACAAATATCACAATTACAATATGGCAAAGTATTAACAAATTCAGGATCATTTGTTGTCATTGGTTCTCCTTTTGAATTTAATTTAAACCATCTTATTGGCATTGCTATTCGTGAAGTTATAGTTACACCATTAGTTAATGACCCAGTTATAAGTGTAATAGGCATTCCACAATATAATGCTACATTATCTTGTGAACCATCTTTACCTAAACAAATTAAACGGTTATTATTACCACAATATTCTGGTTCTTTTAAAAATCTAAGAAATTCAATATGATTATCATAACAAGTTCTGTCTGGCTTTGGTCTAATAATAAGAACATAATCGACGTTTAATTTAAACATTTTTATTGTATAATATATATTATATATGAATCTATATTAACTTTATTAAAGTATTTCAATTTTTTTCAACCTTTTTAAAAGCGAAGCGCAGATGCCTCGGCATAGTCTTTGGACTGTCGTTACCAGGTTACTAAAATGTCGAATTAATTATTATAGTTGTTAGTTGGTTGTCAATTGTATTTAGATTTCTTGTCGAATAATTTATTAAATAATTTATATTGTTTGATTGTTTAAATAGTTTATCAGTTGATGTAATTAAACAGTCATTTATATCGATTAATGACCACATATCATATGAAAATATATATGTTTGTTTTTCTTCAATATGTTTACAAATACAATTATCTTGATGAATATTAAATTGAGAAGAAGTGTTATTAATAATCTTATAAATCATTTTCTTAAATAGTTAATAATAATTAGAGTTCTTTAGTTGCATATAAACTAACAAAAAGTAATTCAATTTTTTAATATATTTACATATTATAAGAAAATGTATAACAAAGCATGTCGATTTGGCAAAAAAAATACGATTAAATCTAAAAGAAATATATTTAAACGTAAACAAATAAACAATAGAACAAGAAAATACAAACAAAAAGGCGGCAAATATAATGAACAAATGATTTCAACTATTGTTCAATTATCTCAACAAATAAATAATGAATTTAATTTACCTGAATATATTTCACAATTCGATTTAAATCAGCTTAAGATAGATAATAGTTTAAAATATATAGAACGAATTTATAACGAGGACCATTATTTAGTATTACGCAAGTATAATGGAGAAAAAAAATTAATGATAGCTTGTGGTAATTATAGACTTGATAATAGAAATTTAGATCCTTGCGATGAAACTAATGGTTGTAATCAAATACTTGAAAATAAATATCATTCGCATAGAGATTATTATACAATTGATGCTAGTTTAGTGGCAAATCCATCTATTGTTAGTGATTTTAATAATTCTTCAATTGTATTTAAAACGATTCCCTCAAATTCATTTGATTTAATAGTGTTTGAAGGTGGTGCAGATCCAAGTTCAAATCCAAATGAAATAAAACGATTATTAAATTCAAATACAAATTCTTTTTGTATAAGTTTGAATGAAAGTAAATATGTTGTATATTCATATTGGTTTGAGGGAAAATATAAAGTAAATAACTTTCGGTAAAATCTTTAACAACATTTACTAAACTTGTTTGATTTTAGGGGAATATTTTCATTTAATTTAGTATTTACTTCATTTGGTTTACCAGGGTTCATTTTTTTTAATACCATTTGAGTTTTAATTTGCGAACACATTGTAAAAAATGCTTTATCAACATTACATGATTTTTTTGCGGATGTTTCTATAAATTCAACTCCAATTGAAGTAGCATATTCTTTACCTTGTTCATATGTTATTTCTCTTTTACTATCTAAATCATTTTTATTACCAACTAACAAAATTTTTACATTATCACCTGCATATCGGTCAATTTCGTGTAACCATTGTTTTACATTAACAAATGTATCTTGATTTGATACATCATATACAACTACTATACCGTGTGCGCCACGATAATAACTTGATGTAATTGTTCTAAAACGTTCTTGTCCTGCAGTGTCCCAAATTTGCAATTTAATAACCTTATTATCGAGTTCAACTGTTTTAATTTTAAAATCAACACCAATAGTAGATATATGACTTTCAGTGTAGGTGTCATCTGCAAAACGCAATAATAAACAAGATTTTCCAACGCCAGAATCACCAATTAATAAAACTTTAAATAAATAATCATATTCAGTTATATTCATAATAATATATAAATAAAAAGTTATTTTTATATTATTTTATTAAATCTTAATAATTAAATATAATATTTAATTGAAAAAGTATTTAAAGACAATTTAACAAATAAATGGGACCTAATTCAACAAAAAAAGGCTAATTAAAATAGGATTACAAATATTTAAAAGTTTAAATTACAAATAAATTAATATGCGTCTTTGATTCTTAGTGTAATTGTTTCGCTTAATTTTAAAGTATCATATGCTTGTCTACCATATACGCATCCATAATCATAATTTGTATAATAATGAGTTTCATAATCATAATCATCTTCAGCGTCATTAATATAATCTTTATAAATTGTGGAAAAGAAATAATTTTTAAATGACATAATATTTTTAATATAATACATTTTTGCTCTTTTTGTTAAATCAGGATCGTGATCAATATTATAAACACTAATAATATTTTTAATTAATTTTGTTTCATTACTGATACATTCATCTAAAGAAATATACGACATAATTAGTTTTCCTAATTCTAAAGGAAGTAATTTTAAATTAACTGATAATTTAGTAAACGAGTTTGAAGACATTTTATTATGAAATTGATTGTTATTTGGTATTATATTATATTATAAACTAACAAAAAGTAATTCAATTTTTTATCCACCTTTATCTTTTATACAAAATAGCCAACAAACTTATATTTACCATTGCCATACCGCCAATTACCCAATCACTTTGACTACGTAAATTATCCATATCACGCTTATTTTCTTCTCGCATTTGTCTACAAATATGTTCATATGGTGGTAAACTACTTATCTTATTTACTTCCGAACGTAAATATTCACTAATATTATTCTTCGCATTCATTATTTCTTTATTACAGTGTGAGGTAAATGTTGTTGAAAATTCAGCACTAATATTGGCAATATTTCTTATTATAATTGGATCATTATCTGCAATACTTCTTATTGTTTTAAATATTTCTTCACGATAATTTACTATTTTTTTTGTTACTTCGAGTTCTATCTTTTGTTCACAAAAACGGGTTATATCTTTTTTTAAATAATATGTGGAATCACCAAACATTGAATTTATTGTTTTTCTAAACTCGTGATTATATAATTCACTTCTTACTATATCTCTTATTTGTTCTTGGGATGGCATTATTCTTAAATATATTTAATGTTAGTTTATCTATTTAAATTATGTTCAATTTTTTATGTGGGATATACTGATTTGCACTTTTTATAGAATTTTTCTTTTTACTTTAAAAAACCAAATAACAATAAAAAAGGGTTAAAACCTTTTGTTAGTTGGTAATTAAAATAAGTTACAAGTTTAAAATATTATTTATTTTTATTTTTTTCTCCTGCTTTTCGTATTTCTTCATCTTGTTTCTTTAATTTACGTAATTCCACAAAGAAAGGATTTTGTTCTCTTAATGCTTTTTCTTGCTCTTCGTCTTCTTCCTCTTTTTTTAATTGGGCTTCAAATGCTTTTAGGTTCTTTTCGTCTTCTATTTCCATTTCCATTTGATAATCTGGATCTTCCTCGAGCATTTCATCTACAACATCACTAATAATTTTCATAGGAGCATTTATTTTTCTCACTTGTTCTTTTACTTTTTCTCTTATATTTTCTAAATCTTTTTTAGGTATATTTGGATTTAATCTCATATCTGTCTTACAATATGGACAATATGGATTATGTGTTGCCATTAAACACGTTAAATGAAATTTATGGCCACATCTTGTTACTGTATTATCCCAAACTCCAATGGAAACAAAGCAAATAGAGCATTCATTATTGTTAAAATCACACATTTTATATAATTAGTTAATTATTATGAAATAAATTATAGAAAAAGTAAATCAATTTTTTTATCTAAGGGTAAAACATAAAAAATATTTAAAGCCAATTTGACGAACAAATGGACCAAATATAATAAAAAAAAGGCAAATAGCCTTAAAATCTAATTAAAATTAAGTTACAAGTTAAAATTAAGTTACAAGTTAAAATTAAGTTACAAGTTAAAATTTAAATACATATATATTATTTTTATTTTTTATTTTTTTTATTAATTTTTATTTCTTTTTTTATTTCTATTCTATTGAAAGCAATAATTTTTTCACATTCTTTAAATTTTAAGAATATGTTTTCGTTAAACTTTATTTTATTTTCCCATCCCCAATAATTTGCCAATTCGTTTACCTTCACAGGAATAATTGGAAATATCAAACATAATATGCTATGAAAATCAATTAAAATATTTCCAATTAAAATTGTTTTTTCATTAATATCTTCAATTGTCCAAGGTTTATTTTCAGTTAAATTTTTGTTTTGTTTTGAAATAAGATTATTCAATTGTTCATTATATTCAATAATATTCCATTTTTCCAAAAGATTACCAACAATATTTTTATTTTCTTGTTGAACAACTTTTATGTAATCAACTGAATTATTAAAATAATTATTTAATTCAGTTTCAAGTGGTTTGGCTATTTTAGTAATTCGTTGAAATAAATTTCCAAATTCTTTTATTAATATATTATTAAATGAATTAATAAGATTTTCTTCGTCAAATTTAAAATCTTGGCCGAAAATAGTGTTTGTTATTAAATAATACCTAATCGCCTCAGTTGGGTAGGAATTTATTAAATCATCAATATTAATTACATTTCCCAATGATTTAGATTGTTTTTTACCATCCTTATCCAAAATAAATCCATGAGTTAATATTTGTTCAGGATATAAGTCATCTAAGTCTGCTGCTGCTAAAATTGCAGGATATATTACGCTATGAAACCAAAGTATATCTTTTCCAATTAAATGTATTGGTTTTACTTTTTTATTTTCATATAAAATATTTTTTCCCGTTACATAATTTAACAAAGCATCAAACCATACATATAAAACATGATTTTCCGTGTCATGAAAATTAATTCCCCAATTAAACGTTGTTCTGGTGATTGATAAATTTTCCAAACCTTTTTTAAGGCGATTTGCTATTTCATCATGAAAATGATAAGGCTTTATTTTTAATAAAGTTTTGTTTATATCATCAATAAACAAATTTAATTTAAAATAATAACTTGGTTCATTTATTATTTCATATGGTATTAGCGTAACTGGGTCACAATAATTTGTTTGCGATGCTTGTGTTTCAGTTACATATGTTTCTTCTCTTATATTATAATAGCCTGAATATTCACCTAAAAATATTGATTCCGGTTTATTTTTTTGAATTTTTTTAATTGTTTCAATTACATTATTTTTATGAACGTTATTTGATGTTCTTATAAATAAATCATAAGATACTTGAAGTTTTTCGTTCATAGTTTGAAATTCTTTTGAATATTTATCACATAATTCTATTGGTTTTATGTTTAATTTTTCGGCTGTAGATTGTATTTTTTTTCCATGTTCATCTGTTCCGGTCAATAATTTTATTTCATTACCATTTATCTTATATAAATTTTTAATAAAATCAGCCAAAACGGCCTCATATAAATGTCCAACATGTGGACTTCCATTCGTATATGAAATCGCTGTAGTTAGCAAAATAGGTTCGCACATTTTTGTTACTTTGAAAGTTAAAAATTTGTTAATTGTGATAATGACATTGATAATAATATTAAAAAGTAATTCAATTTTTTTAAAGACAATAAAAAAAGGTGTGGTAATTAAAATAGATTTACAAATACAAATACAAATACAAATATAAATATAAATATAAATATAAATATAAATACATATAAATTTAATATAAGTACCAAATTTTACTTCTGGATTTTATTTGTTTTTCAAGCAAATTATATACTTCGAATCTCCAAGCTTCATATTCCGCGGTATCAATCTTACCTCTTTCTTCAATATAATCAATCATGTCATTTAGTTCATATAATACAGCCCGCGTGGCTTCAACTGAAACGCATTGTTCAATAAAAGGATTTGGTTTCTTTAGCGTAAGGCCACCAACTGAGGGATAACCTTTGTCATTTAAGGGCACATTTGCGGGGACAATCGGAGTCGATTGTTGAGTTTGACGGGCAGCGCGACGAGTAGTAACTGGCATTGTTTTAAAAAGTAGGTAATAGTATGTTGTAATTAAGATGTGGTAAGTGGTAAAAAAGTAATTCAATTTTTTATATTAATTATAAATATAAATTAAATTTCTAAGCATACCATCTACATTCACACATACGATCATCAATAATTTCTTTTTTTATTTTTTTAGCCATAATAATAATATCTTCTTGACTATTAAACTTGCCTGACGCTATATCTCTAATAAAACGCCTATAAATTTCATCTTCTGTTCTATGGTTATCTTCTGTACTATGTGGATTTTCATTTAATTCATTAAATAACTTATTATAATCAGTTCTGTCATTTCCATCAGGAAATTTAATATTATAACAATTAATACAGTAATATACACCTGTTTTGATTCGTATTAAATTATTATTATCAGATTGAGAAGTAGCACATTCGCTGCACTGGCGTGCATTAATAATTCTTGTAGCGTAATCAGAATAATCATTGTTAGTTGCAATATACTTAGTATAATACTCAAATCCAAATGAATTATTATATGTCGGATCTTGATCATAAAGTTCTCGACACATAGATAAATGATCTTCATATTCCATATTATCTGATTCACAGTCGTAGTTATTATTAATTGAGTTCATTTTAGTGTTTAAAAGTATAATAATTATATTAAAAATATGTGGAAAAAGTAATTCAATTTTTTATAGTGGAGAATAATATATTTAATGTAAAAAGTATTTAAAGATATTTTGACAAATAAATGGGACCCAAAAAAGAAAAAAAGGCAGGTAGCCATTAAAATCTAATTAAAATTCAATTACAAATGCAAATAGAAAGCAAAGTTAAGTATCAATACGTTTTTCAAAATAAAATTCAAGAGGTGCACGATTATCGGTTGGGAATTCAGATAATCCCTTAAGAAAGAATTCAGATTCATAGACAATATATGGCTTATTATATAAACATACACATTCGCAATGCATTAGTCCAGTAAAATAATCTTGATGAACAATATTAATTTCTTGGCATTTAACTCCAACAGCAGCTAATTCCGCAATTAATTTATTTTTAATTGATTCCTGATCTTCCATAGTCCAATAATCGTCGTAGCCATATTCGTCGGAACCTTCAGTTTCAGGATCATATTCATTATATTTTAATCCAGCAAATATACGGCATATTCCTAAGTATTTTAACCACTCCTGTTCAGAGAATGGTTTGCCCAAATAAGTGTTTTGACATGAATTTCTTGATAATGACATTGTATAAATAGTAGTAGTAAATAAAAGTATAGTTGAAAACTTGGTTAATAATGTAGTAATTGAGAGAAGTAAGTGGTGAAAAAGTAATTCAATTTTTTTAGTGAGACCAAATAATGAAAAAAAGGCATAGCCTTTCTAATTAAAATAGAATTACAATTATAAAATATTTATTTATGCTTTTTCGCTTATTATTTTAAATGCATTAAATACAAGATAGAACTCCATCATAATTCTATAAACGTCTGTATGCCATAGAGGAAAATTATGTAAACGAGTTTGCAATTCTGGTAATATAACATCTGAATAAAATTGCCAAGTTAATTCTTCATCTTTATAATTATTTTCTGTAAATATACGTGTACAACATAATAATGTGACAAATTCCTCGGTTAAAGTAAATAGTTTTTTTTCGTGTGTGCGATCATAAATTATATACATTATAAGTATTGTTTGCTTATTTATAAGAAATGGTATACGACATTGTACATTATTTATTGTATTACATAAATCTTCATATATTTTATCTTCAATAAGTTCTTTAGCTATTTTAAGATAAGTTTTTGGCTTTAAATAATATTGTTCATCTGTATTATTTGTTATATTGCATAAATCTTTATATATTTCAGGGTTTTCTTCAATCATTTCTTTTGCTGCTTCAATACACGATTTGGGACTTTCTAATTTAATTTGTTGTTTTATACTCATTTTTAATAAAATATTATTATTAATGATATAAGTGGTAAAAAGTGATTCAATTTTATTTCAACCTTTTAAAAAAGGTTGATCCAAAACATTGGTCCCCCTTTCTTCTTTGGTCACTTCGTTTAAAAAAAGGTTAGGTAATTAAAAGTGAGTTA
>JACCDO010458123.1_pt1 | contig 57205 bp, 48 predicted proteins | sample 7446101 | NCBI WGS metagenome assembly JACCDO01 (sample SAMN15323440, study PRJNA562643) | freshwater metagenome | isolation source: river surface water | place: USA:Blue River Watershed | collected 2017-08-16 | reverse complement strand
GTCACCCTTTTCTCCTTGGTCACCCTTTTCTCCTTGGTCACCCTTTTCTCCTTGATCTCCTTGGTCACCCTTTTCTCCTTGGTCACCCTTTTCTCCTTGGTCACCCTTTTCTCCTTGATCTCCTTGGTCACCCTTTTCTCCTTGATCTCCTTGGTCACCCTTTTCTCCTTGGTCACCCTTTTCTCCTTTTTCACCCTGGTTTCCTTGAGGCCCAGTCGGCCCAGGCGGACCATATGCATAATGAAAATGGGGATGCGTCAGAATAAATTCAGTGCATTGTTTTATTTTACAACCAATATGCTCACTATCTTCACGATGATGTCTAGGTCCATTCTCATTTTGGGGGGAATAATCCACTCGAACCTCCGGACCCGATGAGCGATTATCTTCCCCGGAACTTCAATCTCCACCACGGCGACCCGGGCTGCGGCTGCGACGACGGCGGCGACGGTCGTCATCGAAACGTTCATATAACCTATACATATTTATTTCGTTATTCGCAACATTGAGTGAGTCACGGACTCGATTGGAATCAAGTGTCTTCACAGTGTCATCAACCTTTGAGCCAACATCACTGACTTTCATCTTGATTTCACAGCAGCACTCCGCAAGCTGAGCAGAGAGCATCTGCGTGTTCTTGAGCGCCTCATACTTACCTTCGGCAGTCGAAGCGGCAATCTGTGCAGATAGCCCCTCCTTGTTCTTGAGCGCTTCGTATTTCGCCTCGGACATCTCCTTGGAAAGGGTCTCTTTCACCTTCTGTTGCTCAAGAAGAAGGGACGCGTATTGCGCGGAACTCTGACCGTAAAGGCGGTCAGTAGAACGGTGCTGCTCAAGTAGACTCTGAGCGGCACGGTCATTCACCAAGGTTCTCGTCTCAAATCCACTTGCGGTAACCATCTCCCTTGTAGCATCACCATTGCGCTCAATTGCCATCATTGCCGAAGCAAATCCATCACTATTTGCCTTTAGCAACTCATTTGTGGAGCGATTCATGTTATTGATAACGTCGCGCGTTAAATCGTTCGTCGCCTGTTGCGTAGCCGCCTGTGAAACGGCCGCAGTGTACCTGTCATCACTTATGGCTTTCAATATATCAGTGGAACCTTTGCTCGACTGCGCAATGATATCACGAGCCAAATCGTTCTGCGCCTGTCTGGTAGCAGCATCGGCAACGGCATTTGAGAGGCGTGTCTCGCCAGCAGTCCTCTCAACCGATGAAAGAAGTCCAGAACCAACACGCTCAGTTGTGTTAGTTCCGGTTAATCCATTCCTCTCAATGGCAACCTGGATATCACGGGCAGCAGCCGCCGCAACTCCGGCAGATGTCGTCATACCAGCGGAAATTCCGCTCGCAGTTCGCTCAACCGCATCACGAAGCCCGAGAGACTGGGCACCAATTGTATCAACAACCTTGCTCGTAGATTGGGCAAGTTCTCCACCAAGGGTAGCAATATCACGCGTAACAGACCTCCCGGTATCATTGATGGTACTAATGATGGTCTGGTGCTGAAGAGAGTTGAGGTCGCTCGAGGGCGACCAGTACGGCTGGTAGGCAGGCATCGGCGGAAGCTCGGACATTGTTATATCCTCTCTATCTATTAATAAAAACACAAGAATTTTATTAATAAGAAATCCCTAAAGGGAAAAACCACTTTTCCAGAATTTATTCGTCCAACAACATCAATGCCATTGCTGCATAATTATGCAGGTCCAATAATGTATCGCGAATCCCCTCATCATTTACCAGATTTACCCCGTTTTTTGTGATCGACATCGCCCTCTGAAGTTTATCTTCGATACGCATCAACACGCCAATCACTCCATACTTCGCAAAGGCATCACCATAATCGGCATTCTTTCGCGTGAAAAGCTCAAGTGCCTCAGCCTGGACCTTTGTCATTTGCGCCACTCTATCAGCCATTTTATAACTCATATACCCGCATCTTTATAATTCCTTTATTTCCAAAAATATATTTCAACTATAAATGGATATTTTTAGCGAATGTGAGACGCTCCGCACCGAGTTCAATAAGCTAGCTGATAAGCATAATGTCCTTCTTACGGAGAACCTGAAACTACAGAGCCAACTCGAGTATAAAGGAGAACTATTAGATTTTATAAAATCGATTCAGCGCCCCGAACCCGTTTTAGATATTGCCAAATCGACAAGGCCACAGATGTTGTTCACTATAGTGAATCGCGCGAATCGAACTCACGCAAAATAACACTCGTTTTTTCGGTTGCGGCTTTTTATTATAAAGATACATTGTATATAATGTTCAATCCAATAGTGAATTCAATCGCTATTGGTAACGGTATCGCATCACTGGCGCTTGGTGCTATATTATTAGGTCCTTCAGTAATGTCATTTGCTGCTGGAAGCAGCACTAAACCCAGCATGATGTTGTTAGGCTGTTCCGGTTTGTCCGTTATACCATTCGCAATAGTCGCAACTGCTTTATCATTAATTACCGATGATTTAGGATACCAATCTATAAATTCTATACCAATTGTCGAGATGAGCGTCGGATGTATTATATAGCATACCAAATTAACACTCATTTATGCGTAGTATCCACTTATAAACATTAACTTGTCAAACTATAAACAAGCTTGATATGAATTTCGACAAAAAAATATACAATGTTACAAATGTCGCATTATGTTTATATACAAAAACTCGTGTCGCAGCGGAACAATATGTTCTACAATTATTGCTGGATAGCGCCGGTGAAACTCTGGATTTTCCACGTTATACCTTATCATATAAACCTTTTACTATACATGAACCTGGTGCTGGTGCTGGTACCGACACTCATACAGGTAGAAACGAGTTGAGCACCCGAAGAATTTTCGAGATTGCTCGTAAATTCTTATTTAAAACGACTGATAGAGCGAACACGCGTTGGTCCTGTGATATACTAATGTATTCTGATCATAAGAAATATAATGATACCGTGTATTTATTTATAGATGTTGGTTGTGTGAATTTTAAGGTTTGTAAAAATGCGCAATTTTGTTCGGTCGATGAACTCGTAAATTATGGTGGGCGTATTTCTCCAAATGTCGCAAACTTTGTTCTCAATCATATGTCATCATTCACAATCGATCCTATGGATAATTTACCATCGTTCACGATTGATGCTACTGAAGGAGAATCTACGCCCGACATTTTTGACGATATAATGCGTAATTAAATCATATTGATTTTATTCATTTATTCATATATTATAAAACCCGATGTTTGATAAAATATATTTTAGTTCCGGTGGATTCTATTCACTATATCATCACATAGGCGCGATTAAAGAATTACATTCCGAATATAATAAACCCGACAGTAAATTAAGTCGCAAAATAATTTACTATGGCGACTCTGCCGGCGCGTCTGCTGCGCTCATTTGCTACCTTGTTCTGGAGAACCTGGTTACTATAGATAAAATATATGATCTTTTAAGTGTTATAAGTAAATTTGACATACTCAACCTCAATTTCACGGCAATTGGATGTTCTCTATTAGACCGTCTGTTCGATCATTGTCCGCCTGATATACACGCACGTATTTCTAATATTATTCATATAGGAGTAACCACCAAAAACGGTCATAAACACATATCAAAATTCGAAACGAATGCCGACGTATATCACACCCTTCTATGTACTTCTTCGATTCCAGGCGTCTCTAATTATGACTCAAAAATTGGCGGCGAAACATGTATCGATGGCGCATATTCATTCAAATACGATAGTTTACCTAAGGATACTATAATTATTAGATTTTCAACATTCTCGGCACCATTAACCTTGACAATTCCGCCACTTATTATACAGCAAAGTCTTCTCGAATTTGGAAAGAAAAATGTTATTGATTACATTAATAATACGAAATCAGTAACAGATGATTACGACAAAACAAAGAAATTCAGAATAAAAGATGTTTTAGATAATAATGGCTGGCTACTTGTTCATGAGTTTATGTATAAGAACCCTGTATGGAAAACCCATATCGAAACGAAAACGAAAAGTAAAATATCAAACGATGTCAAATTAAATACTAGTCTTTTCGATCTTGTCAACTATGCTCACTATTCCATCCTGAATCATCGTCATTAACATCGTATAGCACTTATATGTCGATACATCATCAAGTGTCTCATACTCAACCGTGTTCAGGATTTCATCCCCCTCAATCACATAGCTCGCGCGAATATTCGCAAGCGGTAAATGGTCATACTTGGCCTTCGTCTTCAGATTGATATCAATGCTACTATCGAACTTGATATTGACTTCATCTTTGGTGCCTAGATCCACATTACACTTTGCATACCTCTGGGTCTCACCAATCGCACGAAAGAGGTGCTTGAACAATAGAATAACGTTGAAATTCGTCTCTGTGTTGATTTCATAATTATACTCAATTATATTGTTATTGTTCTCTTCATTGAAATCCTTGATATACTTGTCAACGATAGCCAAATTATCTTTCTCCTTCTCATATGCCGCCGTCAACTTATCCCTAAACGAAATCGGGGTCTTGAACATAATCTTGTGCTTGGTCGGGGTCTCAGATACTAGTTCGATTTTGGTCATTATATACTATTCATATTTATAAATAATAATAGTATTACGAATCCGTTTAAATCCGTTCAAGGATTATGACCGATAAGTTTCCAAATAGACGCCCTTCGGGCGGCAGTCCATTTTAAGCGAAGCAAAAAATCTTCATCCGTTTAATAATTCATAACTTCTCTCAGCGATTTTTTGATTATGTTCGATAACTTTTTCTTATCACCGACTAGCAATCTCGCAGACGATTGTAACATAGATAGACCCATAGCATATTTAATTATATCATCTGACAGAACAATTGTTTTCGACTTTACAACCTGTCGGATACCATCAATTGCCGTATGTAATGCCTTCTCGTCGAGTTTGCCATCACCGACCGTCTCTACCAACTTTATAAATAAATCATTTAAGTGCTTATATTGTTCTTGGGTCATTTGGTCAAATTCCATAGGCGGAACCGTAGTCCTAGCACAATGTTGTAATATATCAATGTTAGTTGTATTTCCATTATCGATCTCGATCAGTCCATTCAAGCAGCCATGAGAGAATGTGCGTATCTCCTCATTCGCATGCACATTCATGCCGAAATCAATAACTCCAATCTTACATTTGTCGCCATCTGGAATACAGAATATGTTGCCCGGATGAAGATCCGTGTGGTATATTTCACTGAAATAACTGGTTATAAATGTAAATAAGAATATAAGTTCGCAGGCCTGTTCTTTATACTTATCGTCGACATCATAGCATGTTGTACCCTCGATCAGGTCCATGATTATGAACTCAGCGTCGGTCCTATCCTGTTCCGTATTGTAAACGGTAGGTATCACTATATCCTTGGTATATTGTTCAATTGTATCTTTCGACATAGCTATAGCTTCAATTTCATTATCAAAATCGCATTGTGTCAATATATAATCCCTCGATTCAATGAAACTCTTGATATTCACCAGGATTTCATCAAAATATCCAAATGGATATGCTATAGCGCTAATAACATTGTAAATGCGCGAGAATTGTAAATATCCATCCTTAATACGTTCTCTAATGTTATTCCGCTTGATCTTCACGATGACCCGTTGCTTATCAGCATTTACTCCGGAGAACACGATGGCTACCATCCCTGAATTTATCGGCGTCAAACTATCCAGTGTTATCTTGTAATCGCTTACAACTTTCAGTAACAATTTAAAATCGATTTCTTCATCTGTGTAGTGGACCTTATCGGTATTTTTCCTTATAATCTCATTTATCTCATCTGGCATGTTCTCAATACCAGCCATTGACTGTAGTAATTTAGTAAACATTACATTCTTGCTAATCATGTGGTTCATGAATGCGGGTAAGTTGTTCATTACTAAAACTTTGAGATATTCTAGCATTTTGAAGGTATGGCGTATATGATTAGATAATATTTTATACAAGAATTATATAATGAATCATATTGAACCTATAAGCGTTTTTAATTTACTAAATGTAGAAGGGAAGCGGCTAGTTATTTCGAATATAAAGAATCTATTAGAGATAGTTATATCCATCATTTATTTTGGAAATCCTTCAAAAATGTATGTGAAAGGACTTTTAGAGATAGCGGGTGACTTACTCGAGTGTATGTTTTTAAATGACACAAATCTATTTCCACAGATTAAGCGTGATAGTGTTTTCTTAAATATTCTTGATCGATTCAATAAACTACAGAAGAGTGAAGAACAGCAACTTATGAACACATTGAACCGAATTAACTGCGTAGACGACCCGGCTGCCACTGCCGCCACCGCTGCCACTGCCGCGAAGCCCTAGATTATTCAATTGTAATATTCAAAAATTCAAATATGTCACCGAGAACATCAATACCTTCATTTACAATTTTTTCATAAATGTTAACATTGTAATCCCTAAAAAACAAATATCCTTGATCCGTAACCGATAAATTCTTTAAAACTACGGAAATATTGATAGATTTAGCTGTTCTAAAGAAACTATCTTCATATAATTTTGAATCTTTCCTGCTTAATTGAAATTTCAGTTCTTCACCAATATCAACAGGTGTTGGCACAGTCGGGTCAAGACTTTCGAGCACCATAAATTTAATAGCTATGCTACCCGGTTTAATTTCAGTCACCACGATTCGTCTTGACTCTATGTCTATCGCTTCCGATAAAACACGAACAAACTCTGACTCTAGCATATCACTCAATACTGGTGTTCCGGCTAGTGTATAATAATCAGAGTTGAATGTCATCTTTATATCCAGCGATGCGCCTTCAATTTCCCGTATGTAATACCTCACGTTTGTAAGTGTTTGTGTATAATCTGAATATATTTTAGGTAACTCATATGATCTGTATTTTTCAGTCAATACATATACCTGAGCACCAGCTGTGTAATATACCGGCATATCATTCAAAAAGAATATGTATCCTTGTCTGATTACAATTCCGCTTGTCGGCGTTACACCATCTGTTATTACTACTTTACTACCAATCAAATCACGATGTAATAATGGCATTTCTAAAATACTACAGCCTTTATTTAGTCGCTCTGTCAGTGTAAATGTTATCGAATATCCACCGCCCATCGAATTATTTTTAAGGCCTTTCGTCCGATTACTACTGTTCATTTAATATTTTGATATAATAATGATTATATTTAAGGGTTTTAAATTAGACGATTCTATAGAGTTTGACAAAGAACTCGATGTTTCATGGAACTCTGCAGATATTAAAAATGTGTTTTGTTGTAATTTTATGGGTAATATCCCGAGTGTAAAAAATCTGAGAAGCGACGTATTTGAATTATATACACTAACCGATATGTGGGCGGATAACTTGGTTATAGATATATCCAATGCGAAACTGGCATCGAATGGACTCACAATAGTCGATGATTTTTTATATTCAATAGATAGGCGTTTAGTAAACACTGATAAGTATAACGCATATTTGGGTAGATATGAAGAAATCAGATCCTATCTATATTTTAGATTTAAGAATAACTGGGACATCAATATTTCGAACTTATTCAAAATATCTGACAGATATGACCACACGCGCAGCGCAAATATGGTTTGCTCGAATATTTTAGAGCAGATGATTATAAAAGTCCCAGAAAGACTTGAATCTATAAATCTAGAAGAAATCATAGAATTACCTTTTATCGTTGGCGACTACTTTTACGTCATATACACAATCAATTATTTGGATACAACGACACGATACAAAATTAACATAAATCTTGTATAATTTATTTTCTTTAGGATATATTTTAATATGTGTATGATATATAAAAAAGATGTCTGAAGTCGAAGTTGTCCAAGATGATGCCACCAGAGATGTTGCCGCCCCTGCCCCTGCCCCTGCTGCTGCCCCCGCTGCTGCCCCTGCCGCCGCCCCCGTCGATCCTGTTGCCGCGGCGTTCGAGAACATCACGAGTGCCATTAAGATCATGGCCGATCCGCTTGGACTTGCCGGATTGACCACTGAGCTTAAGGTTTCTATTGACAAGATCGTTGATGCCGCCCAGTCTGCTCCCGCCACGTTGCCCGTCATAGTTACGGCCGAGACCCAGCGTCTTTCGATGCTTATCGTTCAAAAGCAGATGGACAACTTCAAGGCGTTCCCTGACATTAGCAAGAAGATTACCGAGGTCCTTGCTGCCGTCTCCAAGGGCGACACCAGTGGTCTCCTCGCTTCCTCCCAGTCGCTCCTCACGCTCGCCCCTGCGACCACCGCTGCCCCGGTTGCTGACATGGCCAACGTTCTCATTACCAATATCCTCACCAACCCTATGCTTCTTGCTCAGATTAAGCAGATGAACGAGGTTACGGACCACCTCAACACGGCTTTAGCCGGCAGTGAGATTGCCAAGTATAACGAGAACATGAAGAAGCTTACCGCCACGCTTTTCCCGCTCCTTGCCGTCAAGCAGTAAATAGTAATATTTTTTATTTTTAAATTTTTTATAAATAAAACGTTGATTGTGATTGTTTTCAATCTTTGTATTATTATATAATAATGATTGAAGAACGATGCGAGCGAGTTACGGATGTAATCTCACTTTGTGGTGGAGGCATACCAGCCGTTTTTTATGCAACTGGTATATTATACGCTCTACATAAATCAGGTAAATTACTAGAGACTGTCAATGGTGTAAAGGTTCTCAATAGATCATTATTAATAACATCTTCATCCGGCGGAACTATCCCGCTAATATTTTTACACTGCGTTATTAATAATAATCTTCATAATTCACGCGAGGATTGGTTTGAGCATTATATTATCAAGTATATTGACATGATACAACCAGTTAGCATGCTTCAATTATATACGGCGTCTTTAATAAAGTCGATGTTTGTCTATACAGGAAATTCATCGGAGATTATTCGTATATGTAACGAAGCAATCAATAAAGTATTTAAAGACGTTATGCCACCCGAAATCATTAATGGTAAGCAAATACATTTTATTAACGATGCGTGTTATCAGTTCAGATATAATTACGTAGTCGATTCAGCATTCAATGATTCTCCGATTGTATCTAACGATTTTACGCATTTGAATGGCATAAATATTGTTACTCAGATATCCGAATTAATTACGACATGCTGTATAGCTATCAGTTTCTCTTATCTTAAAAATGGAACTCTCAATGACGCCGCGTTGCTTATTGATAATGACATTTTGTCACTTGATAGTTATGTAAATCTTAGGAACATATATTATTATTCACTTAACGCATATGATTCGAAAACAAATAATGCGTATCGAGAACCCAACATATTCTCAGTTAGTAACTTCAACATCCGGGCGACGAGAATATATAATTATAGAGCAATCAATAATCTGAAGTTATATGCGTCTAAGAAAACAGATGAAGGGCATAAAATCGACTTCAATTTGATAACTTTTCCTAACAAATATGATCCGATTCTTAAGTATGATAATAAAATTTATAGGGAGCTTGTTCCCAATATTTTCTATCAAAATGATTATCCGGAGATATTCACCTTCTTGGGAATATTTAATGGTGATCCACGAATGCTACAATTCATGTTACTTGTTGGTGCGTTTGAAACTATGAGCGTCAATGGAATGCCATCCGAAACTGCAGCCAAGCTGACCGAGACATTGCCTGTGGTTTATAAACAAGTATTGGACGACCCATATAACGTATATTTTAAACAGGATCCATTGTCCATTTTAGGTCGGTTACTGTTTAAGAAATTTTAATATAATAATATTATAGATTATGTCGTATGGCGACTATTTGAATTATAAAAAAACGATACGTATATTGAAAGAATTAGATAAAATGGATTCAACACTCGATTCGGATATATACACCCGTTTTAAGTCATTTAATTTACAGACGACGGTCGTTAATGATAGTGTTTTGTTGAATAAATTGAAATCGCCTGACAAACCACAAATTGTTTTTGATATGGAAAAGTCAGTCGATGGTTGCCCACAGTTTGATCTATGTGAATCAAGTTCTCGCGTGAATCGGAAACCTTTGGACCCGAGTCAATCCACTTGTTTTCCTGTTATGAAGGCGCCTGGGCGGTCTGTTCCGACATATCTGAAAAAACCGAAAGAGAGGTGTGCCAGCCTTATGATTAAATGTAGATGCGTTAGTTCATACTGTTCATGTGAATACGTAGTTTGAAAATAATATAGAAATATTTTGTATATTATTGTATATGATGTCATTATGCGAATTCTATGAGATTTTGAGTGATTTCATACTTGTTATGACTATGCCTGGTGCAAGGGGAGATGAGGAGCAGTGATCTATTTATCTTTATCGATTATGATTTCCTTAGCAACCGCTTTGATTACTTTCGGATAGTATGTTTCACGGTCATATCCTGCCATTGATTGCTGTTGAATTACTATACAGCGGTTGGAGAACTCCGAATCTCTGTCTTTATAATCTGGGTTCTCCTCCTTCCAGTTCATTAGGGTTCCCATACTCTTACGTGTAACTTCTTGGATCGCTTTATTGAGTTTGGAACTGTCTTCTTCTTTATTCCACTTGTCGTCATCTTTAATATACATGGTCTCGCGTTTTAAATCGGTACAGTGAATCGGTCGCTCCGTTTTATCGAGTTGTTTCAAACTATCTATAAGGATCTTGGAAACTCCACTTACGAAGCCTAATTGAGCATTGTTCTCCAGGTCCTCGCGGGAAACTTCTATATTTTTAATGAAATCCGAGAAATTAATTGCGTTTTTACATGTTTCATTCAAGAATAAGTTGATATTGAATTTCTGGTTATTGTTTGTTGTAGTCGCAGTAATATTACCATTTATGGTGTTTGATTTAGTTTGTTCGATAACCTTGGTGATTATATCAACTGTATCTTTCTTATGCTCGTTTGCTTGTTCGATTATGAAATTCTTGAGCTCGTTATTTTGTGTTAATAATTGTTTGATTATTATCATAAGTTCAGAATCTGGTTTATCTGCCGGTTTAGTTACTTGTGGCAGTTCCTCGTCACTTATTAGACTACATTGACTATCGTTTATTTTATGCTTTTTTGTTAGTTTATGTCTATCTAATTGTGACCTATTATATGTAGTATAATTACATACACGACATTCAAATTTATTATGGTTAGGTTCTGATATATGTTTTCGGGTTTTTATATGTTTATCCCAATTTGATAACTTATTACAAGAATATGCGCATTTTTCGCAATTAAATGTTTGTGGCATTTGTATATCACTAGATTTTATTTTGGCAAGAACGCACGCGAAAATTGCCATATTCGCACTCAAAAACTGCCGCATGATATTATGATATAGATGTTTGTTTTAAAAATAATTATTTTATTAGCATCGGCAACAATATCCTCCTAAATTGCCAAACACGCACGCAAAAGTTGCCGACCTCAGTTTTTCGGAAAAATCCTTATGCTAACAACATGTTTTTCTAAATTTACAAATCACATCATTATGCTCTCAATCGTTTTTTTGAAAAATGGTCTTGGAAAGTTTTTTTTGTAAAAGTCGATTTTGGACATTTTTAAAATGTCCATTTTCGGAAAAAATATTTTTAAGTTTCAAAACGTGTTTTTTCAAAATTTTATTAGAAATTATCTATTAATAGTAATTCATTGTTACACGATACTATCGTAACAAATAGTCTATTTTATTAATTTTTTTACAGCATATTTTTAAATCAATATATTTATATTTCGGCAAGAACGCGCGCAAAAATCGCCAAGTTCGCACTAAAAAACTGCCGCAGGACATTATGCTATAGGTAGTCAGAACAATAACAACGTTTTTGTTAGCATCGGCAACAATATCCTCCTAAATTGCCAAACGCGCACTCAAAAGTTGCCGACACATGTTTTTCATAAAAATCCTTATGCTAACAACATGTTTTTCTAAATTTACAAATCGCAGCATTATGCTCTCAATCGTTTTTTTGAAAAATGGTCTTGGAAAGTTTTTTTTGTAAAAGTCGATTTTGGACATTTTTAAAATGTCCATTTTCGGAAAAAATATTTTTAAGTTTCAAAACGTGTTTTTCCAAAATTTTCTTAAGAATTATCTATTAATAGTATTATATTGTCATATGATACTATCGTAACAAACTGTTAGTTTTTCTTTGTATTTTGTTATCATACTTTATTTATCGACGACGACTTCCTTGGCAACCGCCTTGATTACTTTTGGGAAATAGGTCTCGCGGTTATGAGCTGCCATCGAATTTTTCTGGATCGTTATACATAGGTTGGAGAACTCAGAATCATTGTCTTTATAATCCGGGTTCTCTTCCTTCCAATCTAACAGGGTTCGCATACTCTTTCGTGTAACTTCTTGGATCGCCTGGTTGAGTTTGGTGCTATCTTCCTCTTTGTTCCACTTATCTTCATCTTTTATATACATGGTCTCGCGTTTCACGTCGGTACAATGAATCGGACGCTCCGTTTTATCGAGTTGTTTCAAACTTTCTATAAGGATCTTCGACACGCCGTTTACGAAACCTAATTGAGCATTGTTCTCCAAATCCTCTCGAGAAACCTCTATATTTTTAATGAAATCTGAGAAATTAATAGCGTCTTTACACGTTTCGTTCAAAAATAGATTGATATTGAACGCTTTATTGTTGTTATTGGTGGTGTTTGTTATATTGGTTGATTTTGTATTTTCGATTACCTTATTAATTATATCAACTGTATCTTTCTTATTTTCATTCGCTTGTTCAATTACCCGATTTAATATATCGGTCGTTTCCTTCTTATGTTCTTGTGCTTGTTCGACTATAAAGTTTTTAAGCTCATTATTCTGGGTTAGTAACTGTTTAATAATGTTCATGTAATTTACTTCCTCGGTTGTCTTCGCCTTACAATCCTTCTTATGCTTCCATAGTCCAGAATGATATTTATACGGTTTATTACAAGTATCGCATATATACAATTTATTTTCGTTAGAATTCGACACATTACAATGTTTCTTGGTTAACAAATGTTTATTATAATCTTTCTTATTATTACATTCGTAGCTACATGGCTCACAAACAAATATACAAAGGGATTTTTTTGTATTCTCCATATATTCTATAAGATACATTGATATATTTTTTATACGTATTCTTACGAATATATATAACACTATTTATGGTAATAATATATAAATAATCTCTTTATAATTGCGATTATTAGGGGATAAATAGGATTATAACGTTTCCTAAAGGAATACAAAAAAATCCCCTCAATCAAAATCGATCAAAATTGACTAAAATCTTATGCTAACAACATGTTTTCTTTAAATTACAAATGAGAGCATAATGCTCACAATCGATTTTTCTGAAAAGGCCCTTGGAAAGTTTTTTTTGTAAAGGTCAAAAATGGACATTTATAAATGTCCAAAAATCGGATTTATAAAAATAAGTTTCAAAACTACTTTCTGCAGGTTGTATCAAAAAACACCGTTTTTCGATGATTTTTGACATAAAATTGAAATTAATTAACAGCTTACTATTTTTTATAAAAAGTAATAAACAAAATGGCCGAGCAACGTATTGTCGAGTGCGTGAGCGAGTTTGAGATCATATTTGGTAAATCCGTTATAGAAGAACAATCGATAAAAGAGAGAATCAGTAATGTTATATTTGAAGTAAACAACGCGCGCCAAGCTCAAGCAAAAAATGAGACCGGCGAATATGATAAAAATATCGTTCTGGACCTCGAAGCAAACAATTTACTATTGAATGAATGCCCCGGAGACCTATATACACAACAGCAAATATTGCGTTGTCATATTGATTGGCTGTTAATACCAGAAGCAAATAAGGCGGAACTTGTAAACTTATTACTTGGTATGAATCGAGAATTCCAATTGGAGGGAGACAATTTATATACAGATGAGCTATACAACAAGGCATATGTGTCGTTAGTAAAGGAACATATGCATTATTGGCACGAGGGCTACTTTGAACCGGAGGATTTGGAAGGGTATTATGATCTAGAACGCCACTTGGAGTATGTGGCCTACGCTAAGAAGCATGGGTTGTGAATTACTTGTTTATAGTAGTAATTATTCGTTTTTTTATTAGTTTTATAATGATCGAATTATTTATAATGAATATTTTAAATAGTAAAGACGCAATTCATAATGATTTTACAAAATATATTTATATTAACGAGCATTCATTGTCTGACAAATTTTGTGAAAACATTATGAAATTACATGACTTATCAAAAGAAAAGGCTCCAGGACGAACGGCAGGCGGCGTTGACCGAAATGTAAAAGATACAATGGATGTTATGACGTATGGTCCATCTTGGGATGATTTTAATAATACATTGAATGACGAATTAAAATACAATATCAATAAATATTTAGAAATGTTCCAACATGATGATTATAAGGGTTCAAATAATCATTCTACTCTGGATTTTAATATTATCCATAAAAGTAACATCAAGCATCTATCTCAATTTATGGTCCAAAAATATAATAAGGGCGAGGGTCGATATGTATACCATAATGATTTTTCATTGAATAAAAATGGTGATTATCGTGTATTGACATACTTGTGGTATTTGAATGATGTAGACGAAGGCGGTGAAACTGCGTTTAGTGGCATTTATGGTATAAGACCCAAACGAGGAACATTGGTATTATTTCCGGCATCCTGGACATACCCACATTGTGGTAAGATGCCAATATCTCATGATAAATATATCATAACTGGTTGGATATACTCAAGTCATGAGCCCGAATCAAGGTAATAGTAATTTCTTTGATATTATTTTATTTTAAGTATATAATAAGATAATGTCCGGGTTTTATATTACAACACCCGCTGGTAAATTTGCGATTGACGACTTTCACGCAAATAATGCTCCTGGACCTACTTCAGCTAATACAGGAGATTTTGCCAAGTTAGGGACGCTTTATTCACCTATTACAGAATCATATTACAATCCAACTAATTGCGCAATCACAAACTCGGCTAATGCCATTTTTAACTGTTATAAAGTTCCGGCTAATCATATTGTTAAAAGTTATTATAAATTTCCATCGACTGCAACCGCTGTCGGATTAAACCCAAATGCTCTATTACAGAATGAAGGGTATGTTTACTATGGACTTTCACAGCGATATAACGGTGCTGCAGTAACAGTCGACCCCGACACTGGTACCTTCGCATTACAAGGGAATTCGGATGCGACTCCGGTAACACTTCCAGATTGGTGTAATTCTTTACTAGTATATTCAGTTGGTGGTGGTGGCGGTGGCGGTGGTAAGGGCGGTCGTAATCCTTCATATAACTCTGGTAATGGAGCTGATGGTGCAAACGGTGGGGCAGCTGTAGATGAGATAGCAATTAGCAGTAATAAAAATATTATAGTATCAGTTGGACAAGGCGGAGAAGGAGGAAAAGGAACTGGAAATCCCGAAGGGGATGGCAGACCAGGTGGTAGATCATTCGTAAGGTATCCAACGGCTGGAAGTGGCACTGTATATGCCCTCGCGTTAGGTGGAGCAGGTGGTAATGGTGGAAATTCAGCAGGAACCCTCGCTAACGGTAATAGTGGAAATTTACAAAGCGATCCATATGGAAATGAACCAGTGCTTAACACCTCAGGTATTGGACAACAACCCCCAGCTAGCTTTCCACCGACTTTACAAAACACGCGAACCAATACGAATCCGGTTGGTGGTTCAATTGGGTATTTTGGCAATGGACAGGCGTCGGATAATAATGCTGCTGGATCTCCCGGAGGTCCGGGAATGGTGGCATTATTTTATAAAACGAGTTCTTGGTCAGCAGGTACTTGGTAATATATTTACATAAATAACTATGTAAAGATAATTATAAGACAAATAGCAAATGACAACGCTCGTTTGTAAGAATGAGTTCCTATTTAATGTTGAACTATGTGAAAAAAATATAATATATACATTAAATAAACCAGAAAACGAGTTACAAAATAGTATACAAAACGTTGTTCATAACCATTGTAAAAAAATCAACTGTATTGATATAAATGATGTAACTATTCGCTATATTCACAACGTTTCGGTCCGTCAATATCCACGGATGAAGGTTGATTCCGATTGTTTATTCAGATGTATTGTATTTTTGAATGACGATACCGAAAATTGCTTGATTGTAACAGATATCGATGAAAATAAGTATATGTATAAGCGTTTTTCGGATTTTAGGTCATGTATTCATATTATTCGACAGAAGATTGGAACACATATATTGATTCATCCAGATAAATATATATATTCTAATAAAGACGAGTTAATTGATACACTTGATATATATGTGTATTATGCAAATAAAGAAATTAGATTTTCGGAATATGATAATAATGAAACTATAATGCCAAATAATATATATATAGAAAACCGTTTGAATTATTCATACTTGAATGATGTCTTATATAAGCACATATATGCGCATAAGTTTATAAGTGATGTAATCGAGAATACATTATATACAGGTCAAGCATATCGTCTTTTACAGGGGATTGATAATAATGTAAAAAATAAAGAAATCATACAAAATCAATTGGTTAGTATGACTAATTGTATTCCAAATCGGTTCATGAATAAACTCATATATAAAACTATATTCTCGGAAAGTTCATGTGAATGGCTGATTCGATTTTTTGACAAATCTGAAAGTAGAGAAAATATTTTAAAGATTAATCCGAATATATTCGAGAATTTCTTTACATTTACTTTATTTGAGTATATAATGCCGTTCATTGTAAAATCATTCGATTTAGATATGAGTTCATTTGATATACATGTCACAGATCTATTTATAGTCAAGGATATTCCAGTAAAGGATATTTCGGTTAAGATGGCCAATCCAACAAAAGGCGGTTTTAATATAAGCATATTATTGTCCAAAACCAAAAATGAACATTTGTATTATAAATTTGAAGATGGTGTTGCGTATGATATTAGGCAAGGGGACGCAATTATATATAGTCTAAAAAATAAACGTAATCAGTATATGGGAGATGATGCGATATATTCATTGAATGTCAATTTTGATATACTTACAAAACGAGCTATGTCTGTATTATAATTGAATATGATTCGTTTTTTTATTAGTTTTATAATGGTCGAATTGTTTATAATGAATATTTTAAACAGTAAAGACGCAATTCATAATGATTTTACAAAATATATTTATATTAATGAGCATTCATTGTCTGATAAATTTTGTGAAAGAATGATAAATTTACACGACTCATCGAAAGAAAAATATCCTGGCTTGATATTTAGTGGTGTTAATAAAAATATAAAGGATACGACAGATGTTATGACACATGGCGAATGTTGGGATGATTTTACCAATACTTTGCGCGAGGAATTAGATTACAATATACTCAAATATGTAGAAAGGTTTAAGCATGATGATTATAAAGGTTGTAATAATCATTCTACGCGAGATTATAGCGTAATTCAAAAAGAGGGGATTTCAAAAGTATCGCAATTTATGGTTCAAAAATATAATAAGGGTGAGGGTAGATATGTATACCATAATGATTTTTCACTGGATAAAAATGGTGATTATCGCATATTGACATATTTATGGTATTTAAATGACGTGGATGAAGGTGGCGAAACTGCATTTAGTGGTATTTATTGTATAAAACCTAAAAGGGGAACGCTTATATTATTTCCAGCATCCTGGACGTTCCCGCATTGTGGTAAGATGCCAATATCTCATGATAAATATATCATAACTGGTTGGATATACTCAACCTATATTTCAATGGATTACCGTTGAAGTCCTAACAGAGGTCTCTTATCGAATTTAAAATCACTGTATTTTCCATTCGCGTCAACATAATGTAGAAAAAACTGGATATGCTTATCGTATTGGCAAGGTTCTCTCCAGTGAGGTAATTCATCGCCTTTATAAATACACATATCACCCTCCTTTAATGTGAGCGACACTTCTTTACCAGTTGTATCTTGGAAGAAAATGGGCCAAGGGTTCTCGGCATCACATTTGATACAAAGGGTAGCCGAGAACTCACAACTCGGACGGTCAGTGTGTTTTTCGAGAGCCCCATCTTTATAATAAATCCTCATATACGAATAGGTCGGTAGCAATTTACGACCGACCGACTGCTCCATAATTGGCTGTAATAATAGCAAAAGAGAATCCGTAAATAGAGCACCATAATAGGAAAATGAATTCTTGGTCTGTGGATCACCAAATGGAAAAAGTGCCGGTATTGTGTTATTATTATAACACATAACGTTCTCTAACATCTGTGTTTGAATCTGTAGCAATGAAATCGTATCTGTATTCAGGACATTCTTTACAACCAAGTATTTATTCTCATCAAAACTCATGTTTATATATAAATATATGTCAAAGCATATTTATATATTTCTTTGAATTATTATTATAACCTACCTATATGTATGATCAGCGGGTCTAAATAAATGATATTAGATCCTTCGGTAGGAAATCTCTCGTATATGATGTTACAGTAAAATTGATTTTGTAAAACACGATTCAAATGACGGTAAAAAATCAAAACATGGACCAAATTATCCGCACAGAGACCGCTTACTATGATGCCTATGAATTTAGATATGGTTATGACGGGTTTTACCCAGCATTCGACCCACAAGGAGAACCATATGATGCGCAAACCCAGATTTCATTCGTTTATGATGCAGATTTAAATGGCTGGGTCCAGATATCTGGATATTACATACAGGGATTGGATGGCGATTTCGGAGAACGATTACTGGCTCGACTGAATAGCCCGAACTATATTCTCCATCCACCGAACCCGCCGAACTATATTTATAACAGTGATGGGCGTCAGATTCACCCGAAACCCTGATCTGTGGCCTATCCATAACACTATTTTTTATGTTTTGTGTTTGTAAACATAGAAAATTGATTCTATTGTTTGGTTTATATAAAGACGATACCAAAGCAACCAAAACAAAACAACCCAAAAAAGCAAAATGACCATCACTAGCATGTTCTTCCCCTACCTCAAGGCGTCCGTCGACGTCGACCAGATCATCTCTGTCTTGAACGGATTCCACCAGCTCGGTGTCGTCGGTAAGATCGACATGGTCGCCAGGACCGACAAGAAGACGGGAGCCAAGTATAACATGGCGTATGTCCACATGATTGAGTGGAACACGGCTTCTCCGTATGTCCAGTCGTTCCTCGCAGGTTTGGCGCTGGCCGATCAGCCGAACAAGTTGTTCATCAACGACCGCGAGTATTGGACGGTCCTCGAGAACAAGTATGAGGATAAGAAGCTGATGCCGAACGCGCCCAAGAAGGCGCCAGCGCCCGCTCAGGTAGCAGCGGTTCCGATTGAGTTCGTAGAGGACGTAGAGGAGGAAATGTGCGACCTGGTCGATGCCACGTATGTCTGGCAGATCGAGGCGGAGCTGGCCAAGATGGCGCAGAGGGTATCTGAGTTGGAGAATCAGATCGTGAGCATGCGTGTGAGTATGGTTTAAGAGTGATCGTGAGAAGAGGGTGGGGGAGATGAGGATAATAAAAAACAGAAATACCATAAAAAGCTTTTTTCACTATCGACTACCTTGAGGAGTTTTATTTCAGAGTAATTCTAAAAAAAAACGTTTCGGTTCAATATTCTCTAAACCGATTTTGTTTTGGTTTGGTTTGGGCTATTAAATTCATCACTAGGCATCATAATATAACCATTGACTTCTCTTCGCCTTCCCTCTTCGGTTTGGTTTTGTGTATTTACATCATCATCATCCATCATAATATAACCATTGACTTCTCTTCGCATTAATTGTTCGTTTTGGCTTGGGCCAGTGAAATCTTCACGATTAAAAACAGTATAACCATTGACTTCTGTTTGTGTTTGCTGCTGGTTTTCATTATTTCGATAATACCTATCGCGTTTTTGTTTTATGTTTCTTTCTCTCGAGCGACCTCTACTACCATCATTATTTCCACCCTTAGTTTTAGTTCTAGTTTTATTTCGACGTTTTTTTGTTTTGTAGATACGTTTTTTTGTTTTAACCGGCATCTATATATAATAACCTAGATTTTTTCTAAAAGTCACTTACAATGGATTCATCTATAACGCGCATGTTCGTATTGTCATTATTCTGGACTATACTCAGCATTTGAATATAGCCGGTTAGCTCGTCATGATCAAACATCGCATTCTCATAACACGCCACCTCACGAGCCACCGTAGAATACCTACTGATTAGCTCGAATGAAACAGTGTCAATTCGGCGAATCGGTAGATTATACATTGTGTAACTGAACGTGTTCTGCTTCCACATGGCGAACTCGATAAATTTAATTACGCTTTCTATCTGATTGCACACAAACGCATATGGAACGGCAGCAGCGACAGGTGTATTGGCGCGCTTGCCATAAATGAAATAGCGCCCATTGATTTGGTCATAAATTATATAAATAGTGGTGTCAATTATGTTATTCTGGGAGCAGAGCTCATCGATCTTGAGAACAAGGCAGGACATTGTTGTGTTTTGATAGGGTTTTTAATTTAAAAACATGAGCGATTCTAACTTTTCAATTTTTTGATGTCTGGCAATTATGGACAATACGATTTTCAACGATATAACTATTATCAATCACAACCTCGAAATTATACACAGGTTCTCCTATTGATTCACACGTGTCGATGCTCTCTATGGGGAACCACGCATAATCGGCGTCAATATACGCTTGGATAGAGCTAGTATTCTCGAGTTTCAAATTGATCCGCTCCAAATGTAACGATAATTCGAGGCCATCCCATATATGGGCACCGATGCCATCGACGAAATGTTCCAGCAATTCAACTGGCGCATTATGAACCCATTCCGGTATAGTATCACGTAGCTCCGCCAATATACCATACCAATTAGTATTACGTATTGCGTATTTATATTTGTCCCATTGATGGCTATCACCATCCAAGCAAAGAACTTTCGATATACGTTTGAATACAGAGGCATCTGTTATATTCAACCCGATCATATAATCATCACTCAGCCATCCGTTACACACAAAATATCCCATTACAAACCATTCATCGGGATCTCGTAGCCCATCTATTGAGATATGCCGACGGTTAATAACCATTCCACAGTAATCATGTTTCGTCAAATCCTTGACCGATTTCCAGTAAGGCTCGGAGAACCTACGACTTTTACTGTAAGTTCTAACATAAAGAGAATGTTCTTCTGTGCAGTTAATTTGAGTGCTATTTTTAAATTGAATTGTGGTCATAATCCCTGAATATTGATTGGTTTGTATATTGATTATTTCGCGAAATACGCCGGCATGAGTCAATAATCTATCGTCTTTTGTAATTTGCTCGATCAATTTATATCCGGAATTTGTGAGAACCCGAGTCCCTTTTATGAAACCGCGATTATCCATATATAATTAAAATAGATAGAGTAATCATTATATCACTAACGATTTAATGATTATCTATCTATAATAGATATATGAGCCGAGTTGCGCGTCGCCTGAATGGGGAACTTGGTGTCGAAAATTATACTATAGATGAATACGAAGAGGGTGTGCCTATAAAAATTACATATAGGTATAGGGGAAAATATATAAAAATACATATTGGCGCCGCCTACCCATTTCATCAACCCAAATCGATTGAAAATTGGACCCATTCCAAATATGGGAAGTTACCGACCTACTATGGTGAATACACGGGTCAAAAACGGTGTCCATATTGTGAAATAATGGATAGTTGGTCTCCAGGCACTCGGTTGGATAACACTATCGAGCGATTTATAAAGTTGGATACGTCTATTTCAAATTGTGTGAAGACGAATGTGCTATTTCGAAATGTATTATGCCTACCAGAGGATTTGATACCACTCGTTTTATCATATTTAGAGGGGGTAGATGGGCTATCGTTTCAATTTCGCTTGTGTATCGTTTAGTAACAAACAACTTATCGGTCATAACCATTTCTTCAAGGGTTTAAAAAGAAATGGTTATATAATATAATAGAATATGGCAACTGAATGTGGTGTCTGTGTCGAGAAATATAATAAAACCTATAGAGCTAAAATATGCTGTCCCTATTGTGATCAGGAGGCGTGTCGTGAATGTTTTTCGAAGTGGGTTCTCAGTGAATCAACGCCCAAGTGTATGAATATCACATGTAATAAGGAATGGACAAGGCAATTCATGACTACGGCATTTACGCGGGTGTTTCTGAACAACGAATATAAACGTCATAAAGAGCAACTCTTGTTCGAACAAGAGCAGGCATTGCTACCGGCGACACAGCCGATAGTTGAGAATATTCTCAAATGTGAGAAGTTGAGTGGTCAGATAAGCGACTTGGAACGCGAAGTCGCCGAAATTAATTCGCGTATGTCGGCACTTCGAGGCGAAAAATATAGATTGGAGCGCGGAATCAATTCGCGAACTCCTGTGGAAGAGCGCGCAACATTCATAAAGGCATGTCCCGACCAATCATGTCGTGGATTCCTGAGTAGTCAATGGAAATGTGGTATTTGTGAGCAGTGGACATGTCCCGATTGCCATGAGATCAAGGGAACCACGCGCGATGCCGTTCATGAATGTAATCCGGATAATGTGGAAACCGCCAAACTACTTGCGAATGATACGAAATCATGTCCCTCGTGTGGAACGGGAATCCATAAGTTGGAGGGATGCGACCAGATGTTCTGCACGATGTGTCATACAGGATTCAGTTGGAAAACGGGTAGAATTGAGACTAATATTCATAACCCCCACTATTATGAGTGGCTGCGCAGGACAGGTGGCGTAGCGGACCGCGTTCATGGTGAAGTAATTTGTGGGCGCGAAATAACACATACCTTCGCTCGTAATTTGGTGTCGCGTTTGCGTATGGATTTGAATGCCCCGGTAGATCTAGTGCGTAGAGTATCGGAAATATGCGAGGCATCGGTTCATTTGCGTTTGGTTACATATGACCGATATAGAGTCGATCATGTCCTGAATAACCAGGATTTACGTATTGCGTATTTGAGGAATCGTATTTCAAAGGATGAACTCAAGACGCGCCTACAGCGCGAAGATAAGAAACATCAGAAGACGCGCGAAATCAATAATGTTCTCACTATGTTAATCAATACTACCGCGGATATTATGTTTCGGTTCCAAGATGCCGTTCAAAATATTGCCATTAGGTCTAGTAATATGGACCGCATGAAAAATAGTATTGATATATTGAATGAAATCGACGAAATTGTGAAGTATTCCAACGAATGTTTTGAGGATATATCGAAAACATTCGCTTCAAAGCAATTGAAAATAAATAATAATCTCCGTCTAGTGCGTGCCTAACAAGTACTCCTGGCACATTTCTATAAATTCGTCATCGGTTTTGACGGTCTGTTCATCATACTTACCTCGTAAGAGCGCAATAACAATAGTATTCAATTCTTCATCTAATCCAGAATTGAGTGTATAGAGTTCTCCGGTTGTGATATTAAACAGTTTGAATTCTTTGGCCGGTTTATCCATCATTTTCCATAGCCAGGCATATATAATGAGTTGTAGTTTATGGTCGAGATTGATGTTCTCGGTGCACTTGAGTTCCCAAACACTGGTATCAGTGACTAGGTCCAATATGGCCGAGAACCTGAACCGGAAAGACTCTGGGAAATGGGGCGCGAGCAATTGATCGATTTTGGCGTGTGCTTCTTCCATAGAATGATGAATTAATGTAAATTCGGATGTTTTTGTGCCAGGTTCTCCACCAACAACCTGGTTCAGGCGTTCCATACATTGATTGACGACCTCCGTCGATAGCCAAGTATATTCATCGCGTTCGATCTGTTTGACTTTGAAATAGAGGCGTTCTTGTATCGAATTGTTTACATTTGCCAGGAAGAGATAATCATCAATCGTTTCACAAACAGTTGGCAATTCTTTTACTATTTTTTTCAGATATTCGTGTTCATGTTCTTTCATTTCCAAAAGTGAGTTTTCCACCATGTTATAGAGAACATTACTTGGGTTCTCCTTTGAAAGTGAATCATAAAACATACAGGGAATGGCGATGCCATTGAGATCACTGACCGCCTCGTAGAAACCCTTGCGTGTGTTTATTACAGAAGGGATGATTATCTCCTCCGCGGGAGAACCTACTACAAAAATATGCTCAATAATCGGTGTTATAATATCTAATATATAATCTGGAATGAACTTGATCAGTTTTGTAGGTGTTTCGAATTTCTTATCTATGAGTGATTTGCGGGCAGCTTCCGATTCGTCTACATAAAATATGGACCTCGGCATACCATTGAACTTGATATAATCTTGTTTTTTCATTTCGTGGTGTCCCATTTTCAGAAAATCAAGTGGCCTATCGGTGGACCGTTGGTCGAACTCGAGCAAACATAGACCATGCGTGGCGCGGGTACATCCAACATAGAGCGTATTGGGGCACTGTGTAGTATCTGTCGATGTTCTCTCGAATTGCTCGAAATAATTATTATCGAATCCAACTATGAATACATACTTCCGTTGCCGCCCCTTGGCGCAATGGAATGTAGAAAAAACGATTTTACCCTCTATAATTCGGTCGTCCAGTTTCTCGGTATCGAACATGGGAACATGGCATGGTATATTTTGCTCGACGAGGGCGTTCTCCATCTTCCGAACATGGCTATTGAGTCCTTTTACGGACGCCGCGAGGATGAAAATTTCATTGGGCTTCACACCACCATTGGTAAGTAGTTCATTAATAGTATAAATAACAGCCTTCTCTATATTTTTCCTATTATTTCGTATGTATGTCACAGGTTCTCCGTCCCTACACGCGGACATAAGTTGATGTCCGAGCATAACATCATTCACGAACTTGGACATCTGGTTGGTAATCCTATAGGACATCACTAGAGAACAATGAATAAATTCTTTACTATGGAGGAGCTCAAAATCCGACCAAACCACATCGGCCATGGTCAAGAATCGGGTATCTGCCCCCTTGAATTCATACAAACACTGGCGCGGGTCCCCGAGGATGAGGAGTTGGACCGGAGAACCCATATCACGTAGGAATTTAACTACAAATTTGAAGTATAATTCCGTGCAATCTTGAAATTCATCCAACATACATATATCGAGCTTGGGTATAGAGGTTCTCGGGGGAGTGTTGTGAAGCAATAAGTATCGGATACCAGTATCTGTATTACAATCAGTAGAATAATATTTGACGGCCAAACTATGGAAAGTATGGACGGTTATGTTGGGCAATCCGAGAACCTGGACCTTTTCCTTGATTTCCAGCCTTAAACTGGCATTATATGTGATTTGTAAGATCTGTTTATCGGATAACTGTTTGGATGTGGCGAGGACGGTGCTCGATTTACCGGAACCGGCAACGGCGGAACAAATCACATTATATCCTTTTTTTAAGTTATCAATCACCAATTGCTGCTCATCACTTGGTGTATTCATCGAATAAATAATACACGCACTATATATCTATACGACTTTATTTATATAATAAGAAAGACACCGGTATCATTATGGCGGGAACGGACGCGCTCATAAAGCACCAGAATTCGCCAACATTCTTTGGAAAAAACACGTTCGCCAGCGCCAATATAGCATATACGATCGAGAACATTGCCATAGAATATGAAAAGTCGGTCAAATAGAATATATTTATAGCAAACATAAGTAGGAAGAATTCGCGGTTCGCGTATTTCAGCCAAGGCCAACTGAGGTGACCGTTAGAGATGGATGACGTCGTCAATGGCCCATTATATAAAAACCGCGAATATACATACAATAAATGAAGTAGATACACTAAATTTAGAATGGTAACATAGTCGAATTGGAATCGAAAAGTGGGTCTTAACACAAACATTTTTATAAGATAAATTAGTGTTGGCTGCCCGATGTTGAATAGAGAACCTATTATGGTTGTTAGCTTATTTATACCCATTTTGTTATGTATATCGATCCAAAAAAGGAATTCCATAAACTGAATACCGGCGACAAACATCAAGAATATACCGGATATCAGGTTCTCTGTCTTAAATGCCGGATTACCATAAATAATCAAAAAAACTGAAAACAACATGCTCGCAGAGAACGCAATCAGAGAAACATTCGAATTATAACACATAGTTGTTACACTATAAGTAGATCATAAAATACGCCTATTTTTCATAGGATTATCTTGGAAGCTATCCAAGCACCGAGAATTGCCCACATATTAATCACGGTTATGCCGCCGTTATAAACAACCCAGCGCAAAGCCTGGCAATGAGGCGCGGCAACCACGAACGGAGTAACAATAAATCCCACAAACGTCAGTGGAGCGCACAAATATACATACAAATGCGCGGCAATGTTATGTAAAATTATCCATGCGCAATAGAAACTAACTATATAAAGCGTCCGGTTTTTAAGAGCGGTCTGAATGATAACTGGCAGTGACATCGGCGTTTTTTTGATATGTCTAATGTGGTTAATTAGATATATCAATTTTTATGTATAGCTAAGATAGCGTAGTAAAACTACACAACTGGTTAGAAATTGCTTAACTGGTTCTGTTTGGTCACATCCCCTTCGTATAGTCATATATAATCTGCCATAATTGGCATAAACCATGTCAAATATTCGAGTGCTCGGTTTGGTAGTAACCACATCATCTAGTTTGTATTCGATAGTCTTATTTGTCAGATAGATTTCGGTTCCTAGTCGCATAACTAATAGTCTCAGCTTATGGAAAACAAACTCATTTTCATTGTCAGCAAACAGTTTGTTAGCGAATATCAAGCGCCACGCAAACATCGGATTCAAATAAATAATCAATGTGTTCTTTTCATATTTAATTATGAACGAATCTTTATAGAACTTGACTGGATAATTACGAGACGAAACTGACTTAATTGAGTCATCTACATCTATTTCACATAGACGATTCATCCCAGTCAATCCTACGTCATCATCGGACGAATCAGACATCGCTTATATAAAGAACACGGATTTAACGTTTATTTAGTTTCTCTCTAAACTTCGGGTTGTTTTCAAGCGCGCGCAACAAGCGTATTTGTCTATTAGCCCGTTTTTTCGTGGCACATTTCGAGTAAACTCGCTTGGTTATACGATTATACACACGATAGCAGGACTTATTACGAACTTTTCGAGTGGCGTATGGCATTTTATAAAATACAATAACATTAAAAAATATAACATAATAATAAAATCATGATAGTGCTGTTATTTGTAATCCCGACGATACTGAGTAGGCGAATATCGAAGTTGCGGCGAAATTATCGACTATCGGAGGTGCAGCCTTATTCTCTTCACCTGTGCTCTCATAACCCATAAATGTGATCACATCGCCCTCTCGGAAATCGTTCCAAATATGGCGAACTATATACGTAGATGTGGTGGCATATGGTGAGGCACGGCGCCGGCTATATACTTTCGTACCATCGCGCGTAACTGTCATTATAGAACTACCATTGGATACATTCCACATCCAGCCACTGACTTCAACCTGTAGAATAGATGGCGTATCTGGTGGAACAACTAAACTGAGATAGTATGTGCCATAATCGTCAAAAAGCATATTACTGACCTCTGGTAACCAATTGGATCCTACCCAGATAGTATTTGTTGCAGTGGTCGATGGCGTTTGCGTGGCAGTATTGGTTCTATATTTATAGGTGTCGTAAATTTTTGTAACACCCCATGCCCCGTTGGCGGATGATCTGACATAATCACAATAGAATAATAGTCTGCCCGCACTGCTATAAGCGGGGCCGACTGGACCTTCCGGACCTGCATCACCACGCGGGCCAGTATATCCTCGCTCACCATTTGGACCCCGCTCACCTGTTGGTCCGGTTGCGCCTGTATTGGTGGCTTGACCGCTGATTCCCTGTTCGCCAGTTGCCCCAACTGGCCCAGTTGGCCCGATAGGAAGAGTTTGATTAGCCAGTGTTGTCCGAATATAGGAAAGTGTCGGCGGATTATAAAAGAACGTAAGTGTATTAGGAACTGCACCACAACTACACTGTTTTCCATATAATTCGACGCATATATTACTGCTCAAATCTGGCATATTAGAATATGGAATATAAACGGAATGCGTGTGGCGATTATTACCCAAAATAACAGTGGGGTTAAGTTCTCCATTCGCTAACGGATATGTATTCGCGGATGCGTCCAACATAATTACTTTCATATAGACCAAAACGCCACCATTTGTTTGGTTTGTGCTGGCATAGAAATTCATGTCCCATAACCCAGGAGCAATCGCCGTCGTAGAAATACTATCGAATTCCGTTGTAAATTTTGCGAGTAGACGCGGAGTTTCGTCATTTAGAGCAAAAGTATATGTTAGCCCGGCACTCGACAAATTACTGGGTTCAGATAATAATTTTCCATTATTCGCTGGTATTGTCGGAGTAGTACCACCTGCAAATGACATGAATAGATTGTATTCGAGTGATAATCCGGGCGGGCCTTCCACACCATATCCGATTGGACCGGTGGGTCCAATAATACCAGCGGGACCAGTCGGCCCATCGCGACCAAGCGTATTGTATCCCGGCGGATAATAAGGAACCGAACAATCTATGGAGGGACCTGTTAACAACGGATTACCGCCGATAGGAATATTAGTACATGACCCGGTTGCGATCAAATTTCCACACGGGACTTCGCGGGTATAGAGTGGAACATCAAATATAAGATTATTCTTCGTATTATTAACTACCGTATTTACTAACTTTTGTTGAGTTCTCTCACCGGAAGTATTATTATTGACAACCGAATCTCCATTCGTCCTTCTAAGTTTTCGTAAATTCGTATAGTCACTTGAGGACATATATACTATGAGATATATATTTATTATATATAAACCGCAAAATGAGTAATTTGTTCAATGTGTCTAGTATCCCATTACACGTGAATCAGTTTTTCTATCAGATGTCAAGCATAGATAGTTATTTAGTAGTCGAGGCATTATCTACTATAGGGCTTCCACCGAATCCTGTAGAATCGAAGGCGGTAATGATAATTAACGCATCGTCTCAGGCTATAAACATCGATTCGACCGATGGAACAAATAAAATTTATAATAATCTATATGCGCCGGCGGGTTCGTTTTCATTGACCGTGGACGCAAACCGGATAGTATATTTAATATACACGAGAAACATATCAGCAAATCAAGGAAAGTGGGTTACCCATTTAGGTTAATAAGACCAAATAGAACTCTATATAAATTATATAATGGCTAATTTATATTTAGGGAATGCTGTGGTCTCGAATAGTAGATGGGACTTCGGTGGTTCGACGTTGTTAAATGCGTCGTCCTTATTGGTAAATGGTCAAATTCTATGTTTGCCACCAGAATACGAGACATTCGGAAATACATTGATTAAAGACGCATTGTTACCTGCACGTAATTATTCGTCCATCGCCACATCCTCTAGTAGTCAATATACATCGCTGACGGTGAATGGCGGATACATTTATAACTCGAAGGATTATGGTAATACATGGACACAGGCGAATTCCACAGTATCGGCATGGAAGAAAATCACCATGTCGGCGCTAGGTCAATATCAATCGGCGTGTATTTCCGGCGGAACTATTTATTATTCCTCGAATTATGGCGTGAATTGGACGGCGTCCAACGCCCCTACAAAACAATGGACCGGGATAGCGACATCATCCAATGGTAAATATCATGCCGCGTGCGCGTATGGAGACAAAGTATATCAATCCACCGATTTCGGTAATACATGGACGGCAGTTACAACGGATATCAGTAACGGAACATGGGGTTCTATAGCGATATCAACGGATGGTAGAGTTCGGACTGTTTCTAGTAACAATGGCGCATATACATCGACCAACTATGGAGCAAACTGGACACGAATTAGCATAGATAACTGGATTATTGATATATCGGCAAATTCGACAGATGTAACGATGTCCCTGTCTGGTCAATTCCAGACAATAGTAGGGAAGGGTGATGGAATTTATAGTACAACCGATGGCGGAAAGTTATGGTTCAGGAATGACGATCTAATCGGTGCATCATTGAATTGTGTTGCTATGACATCAAATGGCTCACATCAAGTTGTCGGTTTAGATGCGAGTAATTTATCACAGTCGCGCACTAGCGGAACGAAATGGATTATGTCGGACACAAGTGGTCAATATTGGAATGCCGTCGCTCTATCATCGACTGGTCAATATTTGTACGCGATTGGTGGCGCGACTGAGAGTGGAACAAAGTTTGTATATAAATCACTATTGAAGAACCAGGAAGTGTATTCGCTGTCGGCTGGTGGTGGTAATGGTATTATAGGTGGAACAGGACCTACCGGTGCAACGGGTTGCACTGGACCGACCGGGCATACAGGACCAACAAGTGCTACTGGTGCTACTGGCGCTACTGGACCAACCGGATTTACTGGTTACACCGGACCGACAAGTGCAACAGGCGCTACTGGGTGTACCGGTCCGACTGGTTTTACTGGATACACAGGAGATACGGGAGTTACTGGTTGCACTGGTGATACTGGACCGACGGGAGCTACTGGTGCTACTGGCGCCACTGGAGCTACTGGTTGCACTGGTGAAACTGGACCAACTGGCGCTACTGGAGCTACAGGTGCTACTGGCGCTACTGGCGCTACCGGTGAAACTGGACCGACGGGACCAACTGGCGCTACTGGTGAAACTGGCGCTACAGGCGCTACTGGCGAAACTGGAGCTACGGGTGCCACAGGTGCTACTGGAGCTACGGGTGCCACAGGTGCTACTGGAGCTACTGGCGCTACTGGAGCTACTGGTGATACTGGTGCTACTGGCGCCACAGGAGCTACAGGTGCAACTGGTGCTACGGGAGCTACTGGTGATACTGGTGCTACAGGTGCAACTGGCGCTACAGGTCCAACCGGATTTACTGGGTCGACAGGAGCTACTGGGCCAACAAGTGCCACGGGCGCCACAGGAGCGACTGGTGCGACAGGTGCTACTGGTCATACAGGACCAACAAGTGCAACTGGTGCGACTGGCGCAACGGGGGCGACTGGATTCACCGGTTCGACAGGAGCTACTGGACCAACAAGTGCTACTGGCGCCACTGGCGCAACTGGTCCGACTGGATTTACTGGTCATACAGGACCAACAAGTGCAACGGGAGCGACAGGGGCAACTGGAGCAACTGGTCCGACTGGATTTACTGGTCATACAGGACCAACAAGCGCAACAGGCGCCACTGGCGCAACTGGTTCAACTGGATCTACTGGCCCACAGGGTATCCCGGGAGAGGCTACTGCAACCGGCTCAACGGGTGCGACCGGCGCGACTGGTTCAACTGGCACGACAGGCGCGACTGGTATGACGGGTCCAACTGGACCAACAGGATTCACGGGTCCAACTGGACCGACAGGAAATACTGGTCCAACAAGTGCTACGGGCGCCACGGGCGCCACGGGCGCTACGGGTCCAACTGGAAGTACCGGTCCGACAAGTGCTACGGGTGCTACAGGCGCTACTGGATCAACCGGATTCACTGGACCAACTGGCGCAACTGGCGCTACTGGTGCAACTGGCGCTACTGGCATGACTGGACCTACTGGATTCACTGGGGCAACTGGCATGACGGGTGCCACAGGAAGCACAGGAGCAACTGGAGCGACGGGCGCGGCATCAATTGGTGTAGTAAACCTATATGACTCTGTGTTCAGCGGAGAGTCCGCGTTTTTCGGAACCATGGGACAATTTGGTCTGGATGGTGGTGAGATACAAGCGAACAACCCATATGCGTATTCTATAGCGACTCCAAGCTGGGATAATATTACTCGTATTACTGGAGGTGACATTGGTCCTACGGGATTCACTGGATACACAGGTTATACTGGTGCTCAAGGTGCGCCTGGAACTGCGAGTCTAACCGGTTCGACGGGAGAAACTGGACCGACTGGTCAAACGGGTCCGACTGGAGTAACTGGTCCGAACGGTGAAACTGGGCCAACTGGAGTAACCGGAATGACAGGTCAAACTGGGCCTATGGGTCAAACCGGTCAAATTGGTCCAACGGGAAGAACTGGACGGGTTGGTCCTGTAGGACCGACGGGTCAAACTGGTGAAACTGGACCAACTGGCGCAACCGGAATGACCGGTCATACGGGCACAACTGGTGCGACTGGCCCAGCATCAATTGGAATTGTTAATCTATATAAATCCGTATTCAGCGGCGAATCGTCGTTTTTGGGTAGTATGGAACAGTTCGGTAATGATGGTGGTGAAGTTAATGTCAGCACCCCGTATGCGTTCTCTGTTGAGACACAGAGCTGGGATAATATAACACGTATTACGGCGGGGATGACAGGTCCAACGGGGCCAATTGGTGTTATACAAAAAACAAAAATATTAAACCATGTACTATCTGGTTCTGTCATAAGTGGTTCAGCCAATGTTTCGGATTGGTCAGCAAATTATACAGCCGGTGGCGGCAGAGTCGAAGTCACTGCTCAAATAACAGCCTCCTCCTCCTCTAGTGGTTCAAAAACACATTCACTACAAAGAGACGGGGTTACGGTCGATACGGCATCATTTTTCTTTAATGAAACGAATGTTCATCATACACTACCTACATTATGTTACATTACAGGTGCAGAGATTGGAACGCACACTTATAGCATTCAAATAGGAAGTGGTCTCACTGTAGACACCCAAGACTCTTGTTTAATGATATTAACGGAATATTAGTTTAGACTTCGTAAATATTACCATTAATTATGTGTCCCCGAACTATATATGGACATCGATTTAGATATCAATAATTATAGTATTAATGATATCGAACGTTTTTTAAAACTCGATCCTAAGAAGAAATATACCGCGAGTGATATTGAAATACGTGAATACGAAATTCGTGAGCAGTTGCTATCGAGTGGGCATATCGACAAGCGATTTAAGCGCGATTTGGTAGAATTTTTGTCGAAATGTAAGCAGATGCTCATCGGATATAAAGTAAAGAAATCTGACGAATTGCCAAAGCCTAAGGATTTGGAATATCACCCCCAAATTCCAAATATACACCAGCAAGTGCCGACTGACATTATAAGTTCGCGGTCCGAAAGGGACTTAGTAACACGCCCGGAAACGCAATTTACTTACTCGAATCAAAGTGAATTTTTCCAAGGTTCTCTCAATCCATTGAATACGCGTGTAATAAGTAAATGTATATCTATTGATACACGATTCCGTGACAATTACACGAAGACAAAGTCATCTGATTTCATAATTCAACTACCGTCGAAACTCAATAAGGTTGTATCAATGCAATTATCGGCGATCGAATTTCCTATTAATTATTTTTCGATATCAGCTAGCTATGGTAACAACTTCTTGTATATGTATGTGAATACTCAGTTATACATAGGAGGTCCAATAAATCAATACGAAACCGTTATAGTTATACCGGATGGTAATTATACTGGGCCTGATCTAATTGACGTAATAAATTTACAATTAGGCCCACGCGATGCGAGTGGCAATTTAATATTCCCAACTGTAGTTATAGACGGTGAGATAGCGAATCCTACGAGTATATTCTCAAATGTGCATTTATTCTTTGATATAAATGTTAACTATACCGGTACTGGGAGAACAATCGTCGAGCCGTATGGTCCAATGGCATATCTTATTAACTCAATAGGATTAGACTTTAGGAAAGGAATAGATAAAAAGGATGATGGACGCGATATAACTACAAAATTCGGGTGGAATTTAGGATTCAATCAAGAGACGTATTTTGGTAAGAGAGCATATACTTCCGATACAACTATGGATATGAATATAATGCGATATATGTATTTATGCGTAGATGATTATCAGAGAAGTATGAATAGTCTATTCTTTAGCGCATTTCATAATAAACCTATTAACGAAAATTGTCTTGCCAGAATATCTTTGGAAGCGGATAATTTTACGGTATATGTAGAGAATAAATATAACTTGATTACTGAACCTCGCAGATATTTTGGACCAGTAGATATCCAGCGCTTGCGTATTCACTTATTGGACGATCATGGACGTCCATTCGATACCGCCGGGGCGAATTATTCATTTGTTTTAACTTTTAAATTATTATACGATTTGTAATAAAATACTGTAGTAGTATATATATATATAATGTCTGCGCCCAATGCTCCTACTGGCCCTAACCCATACCCATACACCGGGGCTATAGCTACCACTGTGTATGCGTTCAGCGCAACTGGAGGATACGTGATGGAGGCTGGATTTTCTACCATCACCACCCTTCCCCAGTCCGAGCTTCCTAGTTATGATGTAACCAATGCCCTTCAGGTTACTTTACCTGCGTCTGTTTTCAATGACAAGTTGGTTCTATCTAGTTATGACGAGACCACCCAGACCTTTGCGTCTAGCGCCACTTTTGTCGATGGCGCCGTCTCGCTCAGCGCTTCTGAGTTCCAGACAGCCCTCGCTTCTTCTGCTCAGATTGTTGGAGTTGGAGCCTACCTTAATATGTATCAAAATTTCAAGACCTATGTTACGACATATTTCGGAGTTCCTGGTGGATTCGCATCGCTTTTCAACCAGGCTACGCTGTTCACACTCACTGGAACCGATGCGGATAACCTATATAATCTTTTCAAGCCGGCGGCCGAGTCGATTGGCGCTGGAGAGACTGCCACGGGCGACGAGATCAGTGGAAATTACGTAACGGACCTTTCTGGTTCCATTACCATTAGCAACGTTACTCAGCTACTGCGTTATGCCGTCGATACCAATGTCTTCGGAAACCGTGACCCCAGTGGAAGTGGTGCGGGGGATACGAACAATACGGGCAATTTCGGAGTTGCCGATGGTTTCCGTGATGGTGACTTGATTTATGTTCCTACTGGTACTCAGATTACGCTCGATTTGGATATCAGCCCTGAGTTGTTCTCGTCTCCGTTCAACAACCCTAACGTTGACCAGACTAGCACATTTGCTGGCATCGGTGGAACGAACACAGTTGCTGGACTTACGGCTGCCGATTCGACGATTACGAGCATGGTTGTTACTGGAGATTACTCGAGTGTCTCGACGGTTACCCGCACGAACATTAAGCGTGTTCTCAAGGCGCCTCTCCTCATCCGTTTGACTGCGACGGCGTAAATAAAAAGAATAATACGTATTTAGATACATCATACATATTATTATAAAAAATGACACTCAATATCCTATTTGATGGTTGGCTCAATGTTCCACATAGTTATGCAATCGTGAATTGCTTCCAATTAATCCACCTGAAACTGAAATACGGCGACAAGATCAATATGTTTATTCGAGAACCCAAATATTGCTGCGAATTTTGGGTAAAAACCAAATCAGTTTATAGTGTTGAACATACACAGGTTCTCAATAGCATACGTGTATGGAATGGCGAGAACATTGATTTGATATACTCGATCACATATCCATATAATATCGAACCAATCGCCAATAATGTTCCCAAGTGTGTATTTTATACAGCGGAATACGCAAGATTGACCAGTTCCCACCTTGAACCATCCAATATACAATTTACAAATAACGATAACTTATGGTTTACTTGTCCGAGTGTGTGGTCATCGAACGGTATGAGAGAACTTGGAATACCGGAGACGAAAAACAGAGTAATTCCACATGGAGTCGACACAAATGTATTCTATAAAACAAATGCGAACGAATTGAGGAAATTCTACAAATTGAACGATTCGGATATTGTGATATTACACAATAGCACATCGTGCGCGACCGGTAAAGGAACCCACTTAGTTCTCGCTATGATTCATAATATAGTAAATGTGGCAAAGAGAACTGAATATAAATTAATTATAAAGGGACTCAGTGACTTGTATGATATACAGCGATGTATAAGCTATAATCTAGGGCATTTGAATATTACACAAGACGAAATAAATAACCTATTCGCAAACAACATCGTTCTTATAACGGAAGCGGTGTCTTTCGAACGGATGAATCAGATTTATAATATGTGTGATATATGTGTTTCGCCATACCTATGCGAAGGATTCAATCTAACACCATTGGAGGCATTGGCGACGGGGACGTGTGTTGTGGTTCCGAGAACCGGAAGCACAAAAGAGTATATAGAGGATATATACGCAAATGGTGGTTCTGCCTATATACATTATGTCGATTCGAAAGTTATAGATAACGAAAATGGTAAAGTAAATGAAATAAAGATCGATGATTTAATGAATGTCGTATTGTCATTTAAGAAATTAGGACAAGGACTCGACTCAGCGCAAATGGTAGAATATATAAAACAGAAATATTCATGGTTCAATGTTGCTGATTTACTATATGAGTATTTTTTAGAATGTGCCAGGTAGCGGCGGACCACCGATAGGATTGGTCGGTTTATCTTCATTCTCGGCACACTTATTTGCCAACTTGAAAATATGAGAACTACTCGATTTAGATTCACCACTAAGATCCTTCGTCGTCGTATAGCATGAGAGCGTATTGATACTGGTTGAAGGCTTCGTGTCGAAAATTGGGCGACCTCCGGCTCCGATAATATTTACACTCTTAAGGCACGCTGTCGTATTCGTATTTTCACATGTATCGACGGCATTAATTGTAGTCTTTCGTATGTTTTCTATGTATGTGTGTTGCGAATTCTGTATGTGATTGGAATCCGGTTTAACTGAATTGACACCATTTCTAGTGCTCTGGAAGTGTTTCGCTTGAATATGGTTACTAGAACCACCAACGGATGGCTTTATAACGGTGATGTCATTTGTGCATAGCATACACGATTCCGAGCGTAGATTCTGACCAACATATCCTTGGCTACGGTGTGTTCCGTTAAGCGAAAAATTAGGCTGCCCGACACTCATATTATTGTATTTCGCGGCAGTTTTGCGTTTTAGTGTTGCTAATGACATATATAATATATGGTATTAGAATAATTTCGATAAGTAAATACTTCCATTCCAAACAACAGATGTTTGGAAGTTACCACCAAATGATACGGCAATATTACTCCATGGCTTATAACTGATATCGTTTGTGCTCGTTACCCAGGTATTGCCGTAATCAGTAGTCATGTATATATTATCATAGCGCGCCGTAATACTTTGATATTGACCGGCACCTGACATGGATACACAACTCCATTGTTGATTACCTAAACTTGTTTTGATTTGCCAGGAATTTCCATAATTCGACGATAAATAAACACCTCCGCCATCCACACACGCGGTTTGATATTGACCGGTGCTAGATATCGCTACGGATGACCACGGAACTACAGTCGAATCGGCTATAGACCAGGTGTTTCCATAATCAGTCGATTTATAAATACCACTATTGAATGCCACCGCGGTCTGATACTGACCTGTAAATGACAGAGCGACTGACTTCCAATCTTTATCACCATAATCCATCGCTACGACTGACCATGTATTGCCATAATCTGACGATTTATGTATAGAGCCATTAATTACCAGTCCAGTTTGATGTTGTCCGGTCGAGCTGATGGATATAGACGACCATTGTGCTGGATATGCCTTTGCGATCCATGTATTACCATAGTCTGATGTTTCATATATACGAGAATTATATGCGCATGCCGCTTGATATTGTCCTGTGTCAGACACAGACGAAGAACTCCATGGTGCGTTTGAAACGTCTATGGGTGTCCAATCGACGCCAAAATTATTAGATTTATATAACTTGCCTTCGTATTCGCTGGATAATTGATATCTGGCATTTGATGATAAAGAAACAGATGTCCATTGTCTATTACCATAGAGATGACCACGATTCACCCATTTGTATGGACCATCTGATATTCCAGAATTGGTAGGAGGCTGGTAGGACGTAATTGTTTCGCTAGGTAAGTTCGCAAGACGTATCAATAGTGGAGCCGTAACCACTCGCGAGATTAGATTGAGTGTAGGTATGCTTCTTCGACTGAACAATTGATTCGGTGATACATAATTGGTATCTTGATTCGAAATATCGACGTTTAATATTCCTTGTGCTGTTAATGAGCCAGTTACGTCTATATCGACATTCATTGTAAATTGAGTCCCGTTTGGAATAAAAACTAGATCACCGGATAGGAAACCATCATTTGTACTGGAATTCGCGCGATTACCAAATATGTTCAATGATGTTGCCGTTCTCAAAAGATTGTTTATATTATTTACAGTTATGGAACCAGATAAATCTTTTACATATGCGCCAGTTGAGTTCTCAGGAGAACCGTTGATTGCTTGAATAAGTGCACTAGGGTCAAAAATCCCATTATTTATTTGATAAGATGTACCACTACTAAATAGTGATACGAAGCCACCATAACTGAAATATTGACGAACATATGCTGAGAAATCACTATAGAGCGATTTATATCTACCAACGGAAATAACCTGATTCGCATTCATACCTGCAACGAATTCACCGGCGCTAACCGTAAGCGAATCTACCGGAAAATTACCAGAAACATTATCAAATGATGAATCGACAACATTCGCATTACTTGCGTCTTTCACTAGTCCAATTTTGCGATTGAATGTTTTTACATCAAATAGAACTTGTATTGCGTCGGTCATGTCGAATTTATCGAAAATCGCGTTTATATTATAACGAAGAGATGGTGCGCCGGCTTCACCTACATATCCACCACTTGCGGTAAAACTATAATAGTATCCCTCATGATAATAAAATGTATTCGGTGTGCCTGACATATTGTGTCTATATATTGATACATGTAAATACTTTTATTACTAGAAAAATTGATATAATATATCCAACAATAATATATTATACAAAATCGAAAACAAACAATGGACGAATTCTTGAAATCACTCTCGCCGAAGGAGCTCAAAGCATACAATATAGCGAAGTCCCATTTGGGGTCGTCATTTTCAGCAGAGAAGTGCGTTATGTATAGGAACTGGCTCAAGACGAAGCAGCAGCAGCAGCAATCGACGCCTTGAAATCTTTATATGATAGTTTAGGTTTCGAGAAAACCGCATCGAATTTACTTGGCCCGGACATGTCCAATTTTGGTATTTTGGACATTTTTTGTATTAGTGACAAATTATATGGTTTTCCGAGTGAAATAAACTTATTGCGAACGATAATCGGTATTTTTTTAGCATCCGCTGTATCTGACTTATTTTCTATAGTCTTATAGTTCTTTAACTTTGCCATATGTTCATTGGATGGTTTATTTGTCGGTTGCTTAGTAGGTTCGGCATCAATCGATTCGGTCAATTTGGATGGCTCTTTGATAATCGAATCATCCACGAAAAAATCACGACAAAAGAATGTCACTACATATTTCATGGCCATAGCATTGAGTATCGGATATGGAATACAGTTCTGATCAGCATAATAGGCAAATCCACCTTTATAAACATCATAGAACATAAAAATACAGCCTCTCGGTGTCGATTCAAATAATAGGTTTTTCTTCCATCGCTTTTCTAATGGGTTGTTCTCTTCCCGCATACATTCGGAGAACTTCTGTTTATTATAGAAAATAGGCTCAATATTAACATTCATATCAACCTTATTATCGTAGGTTCTCAATAAACGGTCTTGTCTTTGTTTCACGAAAGCAATAATTGGGTCGGGTTTTTCTTCGACTTTTATAGGTAGGGATGCCTTCGATTTGAACAATATAGTCCATACTTTATCATAAATTTGATTAAATAAAAAATAGAGTATGCCGAAACCCATTTTGTACTGTGTATATATTAATTTTTAATTTCTAATCCCTTTTGGCTTTAATATCTTTCTTGCGGACCTCCCATAGATCCTCCATTTCCTTATCCAAGAAGGGCACATCGACCACTTCGTATGTCTTGTTATGATTTTCCGGATGGAGAACCACTAGTGCCAACTTCGTGATTTTCAACCCATATTTGTCCTGTAGAATCTTGCGATAGACATTCAGCTGTAGCGCATAGTGCCAAAAGTTCGTGTCTTGCAGGTGGCGAATGCACGGCGTGATCGCGGTCTTCCCATAATAGTTATCATACTCGATTCCCTTGGACCTCTTCCAGTCATAAATCATAAACTCACCCGTGTTCTCGTCGCGAAACACCATATCAATTGATCCTGAAATCTTGATTTCCTCGTAATAAACGCACCATTCCGTGCGATAGGGCTTCAGGTTCTCGAAATCCTTTGCGAATCGCTTAAAATACTCGAACTCGATGCTCGAATCATCTACCTCGATTCCGTTATAGAAACACTCAATGTTGTAATGAGTCTTGGTTCCAGCGCCGGAGGCGCTGTCGCGGTTTGCGTCCCATGACTTGCGAATATCGTCGGCGGTCATTCCATAGTATTTATATTTTGGGTCCGCCATCTTCGGACTCTTGATAATTTTTTGAATGATAGATTCACCGTCAAATACAGGGAAATGATGGTGATTCCACGTAGTTACAGATGTATAATCCTGTTCTCCATGAACGGTGTAGATGTGAGGGCCTTCATCGAAAGTGATGAACTTGTCGCGGGGGTGTGCGTTCTTAATAGCGAGCATACTACGGAGTGTGCGAAGCGCGATAGTGTTATAATACAGATATCAAATAAAGTATAAACGAAATCAATTTTGTAACCATTCGCGCATAACTACAACACCATCCGCTGTTCGTTCTGGGTGCCATTGTGTCATTATCGCGTTCTTATAACCAACCGTCATAATTTCATCGTTATATCGCGCGATCGGTTTCAATTTAGGGTTTAGGGAGATCGACACATATGTATCGTGTGATTTCCAAACATGAATTTTATTTCCATTACTTGAAATTATATCAAATATACGTCGATTGGTTCTCGGTTTCTTATGTAATTTACATCCTAGATTAAGTAGCGCACTCTCCATAGAATAGCAAATTAAAAACAAGTGTTTATCTTTCAGATCGAAGATTCCGACATCTATCTGTGGCGAGATAGGTGAGAGAACATCATACGAAGAACCAGTAAAAAACCAGTGATCTATTGGCGATTTCCGGATAATAGAGACCATATTTTCAGAAGGTCCGATAATGCGTGTGGTGTGACCCAGTTTTTCGATAGCATTCACCAAATGAGTAGGTTCTCCATAACGATTCATATTTACTATTCCGACGAGCATGTATTCTATCATATACTTATATTATTTGTCTCAACCATGAACCCAAATCATTCTTGTTTTTCTTTACGTCGAGGAGCTTACGACGCATGTCTAGAATTTCTTTCCGTTGCGCCAAATACAGTTCCTCGTGATCATATTTCATTTCGATATGAAATTTCATGAATTTCCGCCATATTTCGCGGACCATATCATTTAGGTTCTCATCAGTCCATTGAACCCAGGTGTTTGTTTTATCATAAACATAGAGTTTGTTATCGTTTTTGTTTTTATAGATAGGTATCTCACAATGAGCTATATGATCCTTGACTACTGACTTGAACGCATTTGGTATATTATTAGTTACAAGCGTTACGGATTCTGGCGATATTTGAATTTCGGACAACCAATCCTCGAAATTTTGGGGAGGGTCGGAGGACAAGCCATTCAAAGAGCGAAGTCGTGAAATATCAACCTCGTTTGGATTTAGTGATAATCTATCTATCTTCCGTTCGAGAACCTCGATTTTATCATACAATTTATTGATCAGATCATAGAGTTTAGGATCCATGGGTTTTTAAGTTAAAATGAAACACACAATCTCAATTTCAATTTTTGTATTGTTATATAAAATAATGGAAATGATATTTACCGGCACCAACAAACAACCGACGAAGATAGTTTCGAAACCACGTTTTTTAGGAAAAGGTACAGGTTCAATGTTCGAGAACGCAAAACCTGGAACAAAATGTGGGAGTTGTGGTAAATAATTATAGAAGTATATTCTATAATGAAGCGCGCGGAAATCATTACTCTATTTACCCTTTTTGCGTCGGTATTTGTTCTTGTCGGAGTTCTCCGTTATCTTAACCTATATGAGGGGATGGAGTCTGGTGAGGAGGAGAAGAAGGTGGAAGCTGAAGCTGAAGCGCCGGCCCCTGAGCCTCCAATGCTCGAAGGTCTTGATGCGCCCGCGGCTCCTCCGTCCCCTCCCGCTGCCGGCCCAGCCCCTGCTGCCGCTGGAGATTCCGGGTCTGTTCTCAAGTTCTCTACTTTTTAAACCACCAAATTTATTATAATTGATTTTTTTATGAATTATAATAATTAGTTATCGGTTCTCCAATATCCGGATTCGCTCCTTCTGTGCGTCCGATTCTGCTTTGAGTTCCTGGATACTCTTGATCAGATATGGAATCAGACCGATGTAATTGAGTGACGCTGGAGTGTCACCCCAGCCGAGCGCAGTGTAATCGGGATCTTGCTGAGCGCTTGGTGCGACCGGAATATCGATTATAGTCGCCGGGTCAACCGGTATATTCATGGTCTTCATTACGCATTTAGATTTGGGACGGTTATCAATAGTGATTATTTCCGTTTTCGATGGAATAGGGTTACCACTTGCGTCAATTGGATTACCGCTAGCATCGATTGGAAATGGTTTCATATTTTCGTCAACTAGATTACCACTATCATCAACCCGCGCAGAAAATGGTATTTCAACTATTTTATACTCAACTCCGCTTATATCTACTCCGGAAACTAATGGTGGGTATATAATCGGTTCGTAATCACATACTTCTACGTCGGTGTGAGAACCAAGTTTTACCAAGTGACGCAATTCAGGTGCTCCATACCAAATATCTTGCGCAATCAATCCTGACTCCCTTTTCCAATTGGATATATCAGACGACGTGAAATCGGGTTTCTTATCATATATTTCCGGACGTAATTTCATAAGTGTTTCCGTTGCGTTAGATATGAGAACCTCGTTTTCTTTCAAGCGATCATCGGACGCACCTGTAATTGTGCCACTTGCGGTAACGGAACCTGATATAGTTAGTGTGGTTCCAGAAACAGGCGCAGTGCCCACTCCAATAAAACCATTTCCATCGATAGTCATCCTATCCGTCAATCCCATCCCTGTTTTCATAACTACAGAACCATATGCTTGAACATTATTCGTCGGAACGTTCAGTGAATATAAGTTAATTCGTCCGCCGTGCGCGGTAACAGTGTTATTAATTTCAGTAACAGCAATGATACCGGCATCATCTGGTGATATGGTGTCACCCCATGCTGAGCTGGCGGTTCCAGTTAAATTCGATAAACTACTCCAGGTTCCATTCAAATTCATTCCACAAGATAAGCAAGAAGTTGTCCCGGGTGAAGGAGTTGTGTGTGGCAATGAGCCTATATAAACTGATGTTCCGGCACTATTCAAACTTAATGAATGTCCAAACGCAATTGTGCCAAGTCCAGAATCAGAATCATTGTATAATTTACTCAATGTCCATGATGATGAACCGGCTGTCCTACTATATATATAAACTCTTGCGTTAGCGGCTGTATAATTATAAGTCTGTATTTCTCCTGCAGAAAACGCTATTACTGTTCCGTCTTGATTGATTGCTACTCGTTTACCAAAGTGATCATAACCAGCAACCGTACCCTGATAGGAACCAACATTGGTCGCCAATTGAGTCGAGTAATTAATATCATAAATAACTACTTTACCATAACGATCACCAGTATTTGTAGGTCCATTTGAACATGATATTATAACCGTATTTGAATCATCTGATATATCCATAGTGTATTGATACCATGTTACATATCCGGGTGTTGCTCCATAAGGCATTCCAGCGCCAGCGCTATTCACCCAATCTGTCCAATTCCAAAGCATATCCACACCATCTCTGGTATATACATTACCAATACTAGCAATACTACTTCCAGATACTGTGTTGTAAATACTTAAGTCACATGCCGTCTTAGATGTATACGAGCAAACTAATATCTTACTACCATCAAGCGTGAGTTTCATATTCTTAACATAATTCGCACCATATGTAGAGTTGGTAAGTGTTTGTGTTTGTAAAACCCAAGCGGAACCGCTCCAGCGATATATCCAGATTGTAGTTCCATTAGATGCTGCTATAACAGTTCCATCTCTACTAGCGGTCATATATTTTGCGAATCCCGTATCAGTCTTAGTAATTGTGGTAGCGGTCGTATTCCAAACACCGGCAGTGCGCCTATATACATAAATAATCTTCGCAGTAGGTCCGGCAGCAATCAAAACGTTACCATCTTTGCTCAAAAATGTTCGAGTCATCATTGATGTACACATATCGTTGTTTGTTCCAGTTCCAGTGAATGACCTATTAAACAGGAACGACAAAGGAACCGCTTTCGTAGACGCTATGTATCCTGCTACATTCAAATCACCAGCAACAGTTAATTTTGTTCCCGAGACTGCCGATGTTCCAATACCAACATCACCTGCAGTGGAAATATGTAATCTTCGATTGTCTAAAATATTTGAAGTTGTAATTGTGGTCGTGGCTGCCCTTCCTGTCTGTATTTCAAACTCAAAATCATTCTGTAAAAGGCAATTAGTATTACCAGTGGTAGAATTGCGTATTAATAACATTCTTGCGCGCGTTGTGTTTAACAACCTCCAATCTGTAATAATGCCTAGTTGATTACCTAAACTAGCAATACCAACTGAACCGGCACCATATGTGCCAAGATTAGTAGGCGATAATGTTATTTCAGTGCCAGTAGGTGATGTAATTGGAAACCCGACACATATTTCTCTATTATTTAGAGTTAATATTTGATTTTTTTGTACGATACCACTACCTGAATCTCTATAGGATTGTTCAAATATCATTGTTTGATACCCGTTATAATTGTCAAATTTCCAACGATAATCATATATGCCACTTTGTTCGCCCCAATTAGAACTGCTTATGGAATTCTTGAATTCAATAATTGGACCGAGACCACTAGAACCATTTGAACCTACTGTTTTTAATGTTAGTGTTGGGACAAGAGGAGTAGTTGGGTTGTATATCACCATATTACCAATATTCAAAAATGTCCCGGTATTTTTAGTACCATATGAATAACCAGTAGTGGCATCATTTCCAGCAGTCGTATTAAGCGAAGCGCCACTTAATGTCAAACTATCAGCAATGATAGAATTTGCATAAACATAACCAGCTGATGTGATATTCGAGGTTAAATCTGGAATGAGAACTTTATATACGTAAATATTACCATATTCAGACAAACGATCACTACTAAGATAATATCCATTATCGGAAACGGAAACACAATATCCAAATGTGTTCATTGAATCTAATGAACTGAGATTGGCGCCATTGACTGATTTAAAGTAAACCCACGACCCATTTGTTAATTTATAAATTGATAGATATCCACTAATATTGGATTGAATATTGTTTATGGAACCCACAACCATAACTGTAAACGCTGTATTGAAACGTATATCAGTTCCGAATCCACCAATTGGTTTCGTTCCCACGTCGGTTACTGAACTCGCCAAGATTGTCTGTGTAGGTGTCCAATTCGTTCCAGAAACATACGTATAAAGACGGATTGCTTGAGTTGCCGCTGTTGTCGTAGCAATATCACCGGAACTAAACGCAATTTTATTACCATCCGACGAAATCTTACATCTATAACCAAATCTTGATGTAACTCCAGTTGTGGTTGTTCCGTCAAATGTTCCAATAGTAGTAACTGTATTTACAGACGAGAAATCGAAAACGGGTTCAATTGTGAATTTAATAGGAGTTCCTGTTCCTAATCGGAAATTGTCACCTGTAGTTTGATTGGTATTATATGTTATATAATTACCATTACCACTCGGAGAAGGATTCCACATGATTATTTCACCCGTAGTAGTATCTTTGAAAAATTGCCATGCGAAATTTAATGTTGTAGCATATGTGCTATTGATAGTTATATTGGATGTTCCATTCGAGTATAGATAGAAATTACTAGCTGAGTTGGTAGATCCAACCCAAGCATAATTTGTAACACGTAGTCTATAAGTATCAACACCAGTTGCACTATATAAATCATTTGGTTTATCGGCAGTAAATATTGAAATCGGAGTACGACTGGTGTAAGTCTTACTATCATACGAAAACATAGAAGTTGAATTCTGACCTACATAGAATTGATTACTATTTACTTTCAATCGGAACCTGGTAGGCAAATCAGATAGTTTTAAAGGTTTATATCCAGCAAGTCCATATGATGGATTTGTATTGTTAGTAACATCCATTGCTACCACAGCGGTAGTTTGTGAATATGTTATATTGAATACCATTACACGTCCTCTATTACTCGAATATGATATTGATGACAAAATTAACCGAGTCCCGTCTTTTGAAGCCTCTATTTTAACCGGGTTGTCGCCATAAGAATCTATATAATAATCAAAATTAGTTTGCATTGGAATTTTAACTAGTAATGAAAGGTCAGATACATTATAAACATTTATTCCCCATACCGCGGGAGCGCCAGTAAAAGAACCAGTGTCTGAATACGCAATAAATAGTTTGGTTCCATCGCCGGATACATTGATTCCTCTTATGTAATATGTTAAGTTATTTACACCTTCACCGGCATCAAAATGAACTATCTTTGGCACAGAAGTAACAGTTTGTGTTAAAAAACATAAATGGGGAGTTTCACCATTATTCGAAAATCTCCAACTGGTAGCAGTCGCAACTACATTCCCATCGTCACTCATCCCCATAAAATGAGGTGCTAGGGGCAGTAGTGTATCAGTAGTTAGAACAAACTTATCTTGTGTAGAATTGTACTTGTATGAATAAATACGGCTTTGTCCCACACTCCATAATGATATACTTGCAATAATTGTATCTCCAGTTAGAGATATCATAGAACTTGTAAATCTCTCATGTGAGTAATATGCTGTATTAGCGTACACCGTTGATGTACCGATAACTTGTTGAACCATGGTTAATCTCTCTGATTTGGCTTTACCATTGACTTGAATGCTATTCACACTAATATCACTCGCTGAATTTATTGTGGAACCACCGCCGGCGCCCGCTGGAAGCGTGAAACCGGCTGCCAACTTAGCGGTGGTAATCGACCCATCGGCAATAATCGATGTGGTAACGGAACTGGCATTGAGTTTTGCGGTAGTAACCGCTGCGTCGGAAATACTCGATGTAACTACAGCGCCCGCCGCAATCTTCGCTGTGGTAACTGCCGATGCGTCCAATAGACTTGTCGTAATGGCTCCCGCCGCGATCTTCGCCGTGGTTACCGCTCCCGCCAAGATTTTATCCGTTATAACTGCGTCGGTCGCAATCGACGTAGCGACCACTTGTGCGCTTCCAATCTTCTCCGTAGTCACTGCGCCCGCCGCTAATTTCGCTGTGGAAACTGCCAGGTCATTAATTTGGTTCGAGTCGATCGCTGAATTCGCGATTTTGATACTTGTAACTGCCCCGTCAGCAAGTTTCGCTGTAGTCACAGAAGAACTCGCCAACTTATCTGCAGTAACAGCCGATGTATTTATTTTGGACGCGATCACCGCCGAATCCGCCAATTTACCACTCGAAATAGACCCATCTGCAATCTTATCTACCGTAACGGCATTCGCCGCTATTTTTGACGCAGTGATCGCACCAGTCGCAACCTTGGATTCTATAACAGAGTTTGCCGCCAACTTTGCGTCTGTCACTGCCAGATCCGTGATTTTTCCTGTTGTAACTGCGTCCGCTTCCAATTTCGCCGATGTAACAGCTAGATTTGCTAGCTTAGCGGTCGAAATTGCTCCCGAAGCGACCTTATCCATAGTAACGGATGACGCATCAAGAAGGCTACCGGTAATGACTCCGGCTGCTAATTTACCAGCGGTGATTGTACCATCAAATATTTTATCACCAGTGATCGTGCCTGTAGCGATTTTTGCGCCGGTTACTGCGCCCGCAATAATATTCGAGGTCCCAATAGAATCGGTTGCTAACTTCCCGGCACTAATAGTCCCATCCGCTATTTTCGCCGCCGTAACAGACGAATCGGCAAATTTCGATGTGGTAATGGAGCCAGTAGCAAGTTTGTCTGTAGTAACCGCCGAGGCATCCAATAGTGTATCGCCAATTGTGCCGGCAACCAACTTGGCACCCGTGATTGTACCATCCACAATCAAACTGGCACTATTGATTACTCCTGTGGCGAGTTTGGCACCGGTAATCGCACCATCGGCAATTTTAGCGGTTGATACATTGGAATCGGCAAGCTTGTCCGAGGTAATCGAATTATCTGTTATTTTCAATCCAGAAATGGAACCGTCTGTGATTTTATCACCGGTAACGGAGTTATTCGCCAACTTTGCTGTGGTTACGGCAGAATCAGCCAAATGTTGTGTTTGAATGGAACCTGTTTTAGGAAGCGAAACCGGCACCTTCGTCCAATTCTTACCTGGACCACGATTTACAAATAAGTAGAAGTCGCCATTGACAGTGGTTAAGTCACCAGACGTTAAATACTGTGAATCTACTATATTATACGCAAGGGTTCCGGTTGTTTTGGCAATATAATAAGTCCCATTCGCCATATTTATGTTTTTCAATTCAATATAATGAAGGAAATTACCAGACGTATTCTGATAGTTCTCACTATTCCATAGTGTCCATTTAATAACAGATCCGGTTTTATTTACGGAAATAATCTTGTTTGCCAAGGAAACCAGAGAACCGGCGGTATCAATTCCTTCCAAATGTGTCGTTCTCCCGTCGACGGGACCGACTTTGATAACAGCACTCGTTCCAGTCGGAACATTCAATAGTAGTGTGCTCAAATTTTGACCAGTAACGAAACTAGCCAGCGATTGAGGATTTACGGAATTTGAAAAATACGTGCCATTTCCTGTGTATGTCGTGGTCCCCAAATTATAAGTGAAAGCAGACTCCAAATTATAAGAACTATCCGTTATAAAGGTATCGCCAAAAGCCAGTCCAGTGAATTCGAACAGTCCGGGGTCAATTGTTTGATTGAATTTCTGTGTTTGAACCCCCTTGATCACGAAAACCTCGCCGGAAATCGTTGTAACGGTATAATTGACTGCTCCCGTAGTCGCATCGAACCCCATACTGATTTGGTTTCCTGAATTATCCTCGATTTTAATTGTATTTGTGCTGATTTGTAGGTCGCGTCCGTAAATCGTATTGAATCGGTTCGCGCCCGGGCCACCCAGGTCCCAACCGGTGCTCGCACTATTGAGAACAGTATTACCTTCCATAGCATATGGTTTGATTGACCTAGTTTTGGTATCGATCTCCAAGAAATTCGTTTGTGCCGGGTTGGTGGAGGAAGTTGACTTATAGAGAACATTCGGAACTTCGAGTTCAACACTATTCGCTATAGCCGAATTGTATGGCACATTCACGCGCAACGCCGCCGTTGATGGTGTGGTCTGTCCAATTACTAGAGAACGATCAAAAATCACATTCCCGGAAACACGGGCATTTCCACTAACATCTATGGCATTTGTGCTTGCGGCAACCTTTCCAACTCCCACACGACCAGTGAATTTGGAAGTTCCAGTAACATCGGTTATGCTGTTTAGGGAGGTCGCACCAGTAACGGCAAGCCCGCCCGATAATCGGGTTGCGCCACTGACGTCGACTGCGTAGGATGCGTTGGATGCCTTGCCGATGCCGACTCCACTGGAAACCTCCAGACTGCGTCCATATACACGATTGAAACTATATGCGCCCGCCCCGCCCAAATCCCAGCCATCTGTCGGGTCGGTAACTAGGTCACCCTCGTATTTCCTATAGGGTTTGATTATCCGATTTTGTGTATCGAATTCGAGGCTATTTACCTGGGCATTGTTTGTCTGATCGACCGATGTGTATAATGTATTGGGAACATCGAGAATCACACTATTGGATGCGTCTGTTGGCAGGGAATCCTTCACATATAGAGTCGCCTTAGTGCTCGGGTCGATGGAACTACCAACGGTAACCGATTTATCGAATCGCGCCGTATCTATAGTTCGTGTCTTACCATTCACCAAAAGGATATAGTCGGAAGTTGGGGCGTCGGTGCCGATACCGACGTTACCGGTTAAACGGGAAGAGCCGATCACGTTACCAATCGACCCGAGAGTCGCTGGACCATTTACATTTATAGAGGACGAGAACCTTGCAACTCCACTTACATCTAAAGGATATGAATCATTCGCTACCTTACCAACGCCCAAACTACTCATTATTGAGGCATCATTGTCAATTTGAACCGAATTTTTAATTTGTGCGTTACCATTTACTGTGATAGCATTGAAACTAAGAGAACCCGTAGTAATTATATTACCATTCATCGAAATATCACCCTGATTCAGATACAGGGAACCGCTTTTTATAGATAGTGAGCCACCTCTCAGAATAGCATTTCCGCTAACATCTACGAATCCTTGTATGTATGTAGGTCGAAACCGATTCGATGTAGCGGCATATTGTAGCCAGGCATTGTTCATTATATACTAAAAATACATATTTTATGATGTATTTTTATTCAAATCTTCAATTGAGAGCGTTAAGTTTCTCTTTGAGTTCCTGGATACTCTTAATCAAGTAGGGAATTAGTCCTGTGTAATTAACCGATGCTGGAGTATCGCCCCATCCGAGTGCTGTATAATTGGGATCCTGTTGGATGTTAGAGGCAAGTTGAATCTCGGCAATTTCACTGGGATTTCCTGGTTTAACTAGGTGACGTAATTCGGGAGCACCATACCAAATATCTTGGGCAATTAGACCACTTTCCTTACGCCATTTTGATGGATCAGTCGAAGTGAAATCAGGCTTTTTGTCATAGACCTCTGGGCGAAGCTTCAGTAGAGTATTGGTTGCGTTGGTTAGCAGAGATTCATTATTCTTCAATCGGTCATCTGACGAAGTAGTTAATGTTCCAGTAATCGTAGCATTACCTGATACAGTGAGTTTAGTTCCAGTAACTGGAGTCGTGCCAATACCAACTTCACCGGTGGATGCGATAGTCATAGCCCCTGGAGTAGATGCGCCACCTGTATTAAAAACAATATCGGCGTTAGAAGTTAAATTTAATGCGTCTACTGAATTACTGGAATACATATATAATTTACCACCATGCGTAGTCGTAGTAGCCCCCCTGAATTCACTAACTGCCAACCTAGAACCATCACTGTTTGTAGCTATTCCATAACCAAAGAATGTTGATGTAGGTCCAGTGGCTACTACAGTTGGAGTGCTCCAAGAACCGCCCGAAAAATTAGAACGTACTATTCTACCGGGGGCTGTTAGGGTGCCGGTAGTTGCAACGGTTTCCGATACTGTAGATATATATATAACATTGCCATCATCACTCAAACATATATCAGCACCAAAACCAATATATGACGTCCAAACGAAAATATCAGCATTGTTAGAAAACTCGGGAACATTGAAATCATAAATTTGTGTAGTTCGAACCCATCCACCTGGTCCAGACCCAAGTGTTCTTGTATAAATCATAATACTAGCGGGTAATTTTTCGACTTCTGTGCTATACTGACCAGCATAAATATCAAAACGTTTTGCTGCTACTGCCAGAACGGTTCCGTTTGCGTTAATCGCAAATCGCCTACCAAGTCTTCCATTCGAGTTATTTAATATGCTGGAACCTAAGACCACCCTATTAGTTGTGGTATTGTTTGTATAATCTATATCATATATAATAAACGCACCAGCGTTTGTTGACGCGGCTGTGTTACCAACAACCAGTGTGCTTGCGTCGGATGAAAAATCCATTCTAAAACGAGTCCATTCGCCGGTTACAGTTGAAGCACTGAGCCCGCTGGCATATTGCCCCAGATCCATAGTAACTGTAGAATTAGTGTATGGGTCCATAGTTACCAGCAAAGTGCCGGTAACTGTATTATATATATATACTTTCGATATAATGGCAGTAGAGTAAGAAATAATAGCAACTTTATTTCCATCGGAACTCAACTTCATATTTCTTACGAAACCACCAGTTCCATAGGCAATACCCGTTCCATTTGTAATAGTCTGAGTCTGTAGGTCCCAAGCAGACGTTCCGCTATTCCATATATACATCCAAATTGTGGTTCCATCAGAAGCTGCGATTTTGAGTCCATCCTGACTCAAATAGAAAAGTGATCCAAAATTCGTTTCAGTTCTAGTAATAGTCGAACTAGGAGAACTCTCCCACGAACCACTTACAAGACGATATACGTATATAGATTTAGAAATTACACTCGAACTTACTGCGATAGTTCCGGCGGAATTCATTAGAACTCGCCCGGAAGTGGCAACTCCCATTTCACTGGCTGTTCCAGATTTTGTGAGAGTATTAGTTAGCGTTAATGTAACAGGAACTGAATGACCATAACTAATAGCACTTATATTACCGGTTGTAGATAGATTTCCACCAACAGTTAATTTAGTTCCAATTGCGTAGTTTGTTCCCATACAAACATCGCCACCATATCCAACATGTAATCTACGATTAGTTAAAATATTAGAATTAGTCATGACAGTATTTATTGCCCTTCCGGTTTGTATTTCAAAATCAGACGTTGAGTGTAGAACGTTAGTCCATAATGAACTAGTAGTAGCATTTCTATTAACTGTAAATCTTATTTTATCTTCATCTTCCACAGACAAGCCAGCAGAAACAAGACCTGAACCGCTACCGCCAGTATTACGAATTCTTAAATATCCATAAGAATAGCCACCGTCACCGGCCCCAATTTTAATATCACCCGTCGCTGTAATAGACGTAATTGGAGTAGAAAAACAGCACTCTACCTGATTAATTGAAATAATATTATCGGTAGAACCACCTTTTTGTAATACCATAGATTGATTTCCGTTGTAAGTATCCATTTTCCATCGCCACTCATTTGTAGCACCCCAGGCATTCGATAACGAAGTTGTTCGGAATTCAATCGAATGACCAGTTCCACTACTATCGCCAAGAAGGGTAATTGTAGCAGTATTGGCGTCATACATACAGATTGGGCCATTATTCAAAAATGTACCGGTATTTTTAATACCATACGCAAAGCTTGCTGTCGTATCAACGCCCGGCACGGTATCTAGTCCTACGGTATTAAGTTTCAGTAAATCGGTAGTTATGATTTTAGCCGACAAATCTATTTGTTGTGACGATGCCGGTATTTGATTTCCACCAGTAGCCAGTATATTCATACCAATATTACTGGTTGTATCAATAGAGGCACCGCCGCCGCCAGCACCGGCAGGTAGCTTGAATGACGAGGATAACTTTGAACTAGTAATCGACCCGTCCGCAATAATAGATGTGGTTACGGAACTGTTATAGAGTTTCGCAGCAGTAATTGCGCCGTCAGCAATCTGTTCCGCTGAGATGGCTCCCGTTTCGATCTTTTCCGAAGTGACTGCGCCCGTCGCTATATTAGTTGTGCCAACAGCGGAAGCATCAAGAGCATAGCTATTCACTGCTCCCGACGCAATCTTCGCTGTGGTTACTGCACCATCTGCAATCTTGGACGTTAATACCTCCAAGTTACCTATATTTGCGGAAACTACAGTTCCCGTAGCGATTTTAGCTGTTGTAATTGCTGCGGCAGCAATCTGCCCAGTTCCAACGGCAGAATCTGCTATTTTACTAGTAGTAACTGCACCATCGGCAATCTTCGCCGAGGTAACGGAACTACTGATAATCTTATCAGCGGTAACGGAATCAGTATTCAATTTAGAATCAGTAACCGCCGAATCAACTAGTTTTCCGGTAGTAATCGCAGCACTCGCAATCTGATCACTGGTAACCGACAAATTAGTTATTTTAGCACTGGTTATAGCACCATCCACAAGATTCACTGTATTTACGGAATCACCTGCCAATTTATCACCGGTAACTGCTCCATTTAATATTTTCGCGGAGGTAACTGACGAGTCGGCGAGTTTTCCAGTTGTAATTGAAAGGTTGGCAAGCTTAGGTGTCTCTATAGAACCCGACGCAATCTTATCTACCGTTACTGACGACGCATCAATCAGTGAGCTATTAATCGCACCAGACGCCAACTTTACTGCAGAAATTGAACCATCGGGTAAATTATCACCAGTAATACTGAATGGCGATATCTTGTCACCAGTAATCGAACCAGCTATTATATTTGACCCGGAAACTGAGTTGATCGCCATCTTTGAATTAGTAATTGCGCCATCAACAATCTTACTACTACTAATAGATGAATCTGACAGTTTATCGGTAGTAATAGCACCATACGCTAACTTATCTGTGGTAACAGAAGATGCGTCCAATAACGATTCACTAATTGTCCCAGCAACCAATTTAGCGCCCGTAATAATACCATCCGCTATCATATCTGTTAAACCAATCGCACCATCTGCCAACTTAGTTCCTGAGATAGAACCGTCCGCCAATTTGGAAGATGTTATATTACCATCCGCGATCTTAGCGTTCGTGATGGAATTATCTGCAAAATCTTGCCCTGTAATCGAACCATTAACTATTTTATCAGAAGTAACTGAATTGTCTGCTAGCTTAGCGGTTGTAATCGCGGAATCCGCAATATTCTGGGTAAGAATACTACCTGTCTGCGGGATAGTAACTGGAATTTTCGTCCAATTATTACCTGGACCACGCTTAATATATAGATACAAATCACTATTCACTGTATTTAGATCACTGGTAGTAAGATATTTCTGATCAACAGAATTATACACGAGTGACCCGGTGGTCTTAGCAATGAAATATGTGCCACTTGTCATATTGATATTTTTTAATTCGATGTAGTGAAGGAAATTTCCAGCAACATTAATATAGTTCTCACTATTCCATAGTGTCCAATTGGATGTGGACACGCCAGTCTTCTTCACGGAAATAATCTTACCTGCCAGTGAAACTAAAGAACCCGGCACATCGATACCCTCCAAATTCGATGACCTGCCATCCGTTGCTCCCACTTTGATGACAACACTCGTTCCTGTTGGGATAAGCGCTAGAAGAGTTGTCAAATTTGCACCTGTAACAAAACTAGCAAGACTCTGCCCTCCAGCGGATTGTGTAAACGCGGTTCCGTCTCCAGTGTATGTGGTCGAGGTCAAATCATATGTGAAAGTCGAAGTCAAATCGTATGCGTCGTTTGTGAATGTATCGCCGAATGTGAGACCAGAAAATTCGAGCATCGCTGGGTCTATGGTTCCGGACCCGGAGCTCACTTTCTGTGTCTGAACACCCTTAATTACGAACACCTCACCAGAAATCGTAGTGACTTTATAATTGACAGAACCCGTTGTAGCATCGAAACTCATATCGATTTTATTTCCAGAATCGTCCTCAATATTAATCGTTTTTGTGCTGATTACCATATCACGAGCATAAATCTTGTTGAAACGATTCGCACCAGTTCCGCCCAAATTCCAACCAGTGGCGGCAGTATTTAATAGCGTTCCATTACTACTCTTCGCATATGGGAGAATAGTCCGCAATTTCGTGTTTATTTCGAAGAAATTTGTCTGGGATGAATTCGATGACGAAGCCGCCCTATATAGAACATTCGGCGCATCGAAAACTATACTATTTGTTGCGCTGTTAGCAGACGCATTTACATGCAATGTCGCAGTGGATGGCGTAGTTTGACCAACAACCAATGATCTTGAAATATACGTATTGCCAGAAGTCATTATATTTCCATTTACATCAAGAGCATTGCTCGATGTGGGAGCTTTTCCGATACCAACTTCGCCACTAAACATGGATGTTCCGGCAACATTCGCGATGCTGCCAAGAGTGGTAGCACCACCAACCATCAAACTAGACGATAATCTGGTTGGCCCACTAACATCTATAGCATACCCAGCATCCGAACTTTTGCCAATCCCGACATTTTGTGAAACCTCTAGAGTGCGTCCATAAATGCGATTGAAGCTATTCGTGCCAGTTGCCCCCAAATCCCAACCATTAGAAGCATCAGTTACCGGAATACCATTGTTCTCGGTTGATGGTTTAATAGCATGATTCTTTGTGTCAATTACGAGTTTGTTCGTCAATGCCCCATCCGTAGAAGTGTATAGGGCGGTTGGAACATTGAGTATGACATCATTCGCCGCTTTAGATGAAATAGGAACTTTAACAAGGAGGGAAGCCCCTGATATATCAGTATCCCGTCGAATATTTGGACCAACCGCAATAGAATTATCGAATAGCGCCTGACCATATACACGTGACTGTCCATTAACGAATAGTTTATTGTCGCTGGATGGTGCAGCTCCTATCCCTACATTTCCGGTCAGAGTCGATAATCCGATAACACTCGTGTCAGTTATGGTGGTAGCGCCACTAATGTTTACTGACGATGAAAACCGAGCGACCCCATTTACATCTAAAGGATATGTGTCATTTGATGCCTTACCAACACCTAAACTACTCATAACCGAAGCGTCATTATCAATTAAAATCGAGTTCCTTATTCGGGCATTTCCACTCACTGTCATTTGATAACCAGAACTATCGCCCGCGTTAGTTCCAAGCAAAATACCACCAGAGGAAATTATGTTACCGTTCATGGAAATGTCACCCTGAGGTAAAAATAACTTACCAGTCCTGATATTGACAGACCCATTTCGAATAATCGCATTACCGCTTAGGTCAACGAAACCTTGAACGTACGATTGTCTCAATCGATTCGCCGAGGCATTTGTCAACCAAGAATTATTCATTATATACTAAAAACACATAATATAATATGTATTTTTATTCAAATCTCCTTACAAATTTCACATAGCGCCAATAACATCAATTTCCGAGTTGAGTTCCTGAATACTCTTAATCAAGTAGGGTAATAATCCAAGATAATTAACAGAGGCGGGAGTATCACCCCACCCGAGAGCTGTGTAATCGGGATCATTTTGAACGTCAGGTGTGAGTGAAATCTCGACTATGTCGGCTGGATTAATTGGTTTATAAATAGTTTTGGTTACAGACAAGCTTTTTGGTCGGGTATCAATTATTATAATCTGTGTTTGTTTAACTAGGTTACCACTGGCATCAACTAGGTTACCACTGGCATCAACTAGGTTACCACTGGCATCAACTAGGTTACCACTGGCATCAACTAGGTTACCACTGGCATCAACTAGG
>JACCDO010447864.1_pt1 | contig 57242 bp, 49 predicted proteins | sample 7446101 | NCBI WGS metagenome assembly JACCDO01 (sample SAMN15323440, study PRJNA562643) | freshwater metagenome | isolation source: river surface water | place: USA:Blue River Watershed | collected 2017-08-16 | reverse complement strand
CTGTTCATTACACCAAGCTTTGCGTTGATAGCTTTATCAAACATGGTACGCCTTTAGATCGTTTGATTGTTGTTGACAATGGATCAACAGATGAAACTCGTGATTATTTAAATACCCTACCATTGGGTGGTCGAATCTTTAATAAACAAAACTTGGGTTGTGGTGTTGCTTGGAATCAAGGCGCCCTTGTTCAGCAGGCCGAATGGTCGATCATCATGAACAATGATGTATTGGTTTCACCTCAATGGGTTGAATCATTAATTGATTCAGCCAAGCGTAATAACTTAAAAATCATCTCTCCTTCATTGATAGAGGGTCCACAGGATTACGATTTTAATCAGTTTGCAATCAATTCATCCTCAACCATGAAGGATTCATTGCGTCTAGGCAACCCACATGCTGTATGTCTAGCTGTGCATGAATCTGTTTGGATGGATATTGGCTATTTTCAAGCCATGCCCAAGCTTTGGGGATATGAAGACACGATGTTTTTTCATGCGGCCAGAAAAGCAAATATTCCTATGGCTACAACTGGTGCATCATGGCTTCACCACTTTGGTTCCATAACACAATCTGAAATGAAACGTGAAAGAGGGCTGGAAGAAAAACAGGGCTTAGGCGGCAGACATAACTATCGCTATCTCAACCAAAGCTGGCTGGCAAGAAAACTACAAAAAAGAGAAAAAGTAAGTAACTTAAGGAAATACCGTGCACATGAGCTCGCACAGTATGGCATGACCATGCACGGCATCAGAGAAAATGGTGACTTTAAGTGGCTCTAATTAACCAGAAATTTTGCCATTAATGATGTTGACAAGCTCTTTTGTATTATTAGCCATTGAAAACTTATCAAACACATAAATCTTTCCGGCTTTAGCCCAAGATTTCATCACCTCTTTATTAGCCAGTGCCCAAATAATATTTTGAGACCATGCACGAACATCCCCAGCCACAACTAAAAGACCAGTTTCTTGGTGTATTAATGTTTCTGGAATTCCATCAACATCACTAGCTATCGTTGGAATTTCCAAATACTGTGATTCAATCTGAAACATCCCAAGGGGTTCCATCAGTGATGGCAAGATAGCTAGCATACTTATTTTAAGCAGTGGAGTAATGGGTGAAACCATACCAGCAAAATAAACATGATCTTGCAGATCGAGCTTATCAACCAATTTTTTTAAATTGCACTCTTCAGGGCCCTCTCCAGCAATCACGTAGCGAATATCTGGCACATGTTGAATCACCGCTGGTAGCGCTTTCAGAATGACTGCGTGACCTTTTTCTCCTCGTAGCATTGCCCCATGACAAACGATAGGGCCAGGACGATCACTTAACCACAGCGACAAATGTTCCGGCAAGTAACTAGATACCGCATCTAATTTTGAAAAATCAATCCCAGGATACAAGACTCCAATTTGATCATCTTTAATATTTTTGTTAGCAAGAATCTTCTTTCTAAGATGATTACTTGGAGTATATGTTTTATCAAATAAATAGTTATATGCAAAAGATGATGGAACACCAGGCTGATAGGTCCTCATTCTTATAACTTTAGGTCTAATACTAAACATACCTATCAATCTTGTCGCTAATGAGCCAATAATTGCATCGTGCCCACTATGGCAAATCAAAATTGCAGGTCTGAAAGTTAAAATTTGTCGAAAAACAGCAAAAATGCTTGGCAGGTGTAATGCATTTCTAAAACCAATTAATTTAACGCTTAAACCTTGAGAAATGGCAAAGTCATATACTCTAGAGCCAGGCTTACAGAGTAGCTTCGTTTCATATCCTAGCTGATTTAACTCATGCATTTGCTGAAGTAATTGCAACTCTTGCCCACCAATATTCTCAGAACTTTCTAAGAATAAAATAGATATGTTTTTATCTTGTTGATGCCTCATTTGAACTTTGGCGCATCACGCCAAACCAAGCCAGCGGCATCTTTGGAATTCAAAATTGGCTCCATCCCAACATCAGGCCACTGAATGTTTAAATTGGGATCATTCCAAACAATGCACCTTTCACTGGTAGCATGCCAGTAATCAGTTGTTTTATAGAGAAACTCGGCTGTTTCTGTTAAAACCAAGAAACCATGGGCAAACCCAGGAGGCAACCATAACTGTTTTTTATTTTCAGCTGATAGCTCTATGCCCACCCATTTACCAAAAGTGTGAGATGACTTACGAAGATCTACGGCCACATCAAACACAGCCCCATTACATACTCTCACAAGCTTTCCTTGGGTGCACTCCATTTGATAGTGAAGACCTCGCAATACACCCTTCTTAGACGATGAATGGTTATCCTGAACAAAAGTCACTGAGTGACCTACAGCAGCAGAAAAATCTTTTTCATTAAAAGATTCAAAAAACCAGCCACGACCATCGCCGAAGATCTTTGGCTCAATGATTAGCACATCAGGAATTGCCGTAGGCACAACAGTAATAGGCATTAATCTCTCTTTAGTAAATGACTCAAGATAACTTTTCAGTGAGTATTTTTTCTAAATACTGGCCATAAGCATTCTTCTTCAGTGGTGCAGCCAACTTAAGTACATGCTCTGCACTGATCCAGCCTTGACGATAAGCAATCTCTTCCGGACAAGCCACCATCAAACCTTGACGCTTTTGTAACGTTGCAATAAAACCTGCTGCATCCAATAAAGAATCATGTGTACCAGTATCTAGCCATGCATAACCGCGACCCATGATCTCAACTTGTAACTGATTCATATGAAGATAAGCTTCATTCACCGTTGTAATTTCCAATTCTCCGCGCGCACTCGGCTTGATAGATTTTGCAATATCGCAAACCTGCTGATCATAAAAATACAAACCAGTCACTGCATAATTACTCTTTGGCTTTGTAGGCTTTTCTTCTATCGATAAGGCTTTAAAAAAATCATCAAATTCAACCACACCATAACGGTCAGGATCATTCACATGGTAAGCAAATACAGTGGCGCCTGATGTGCGTTCATTAGCAGACTTCAATTGATTGACAAACTCATGGCCATAGAAAATATTGTCACCCAATACCAAAGCTGATGGATTACTACCAATAAACTCTTTACCGATGATAAAAGCTTGAGCTAAACCATCGGGCGATGACTGAACCGCATATTGAATATTTAAACCCCACTGAGAGCCATCACCCAATAGTTCATTAAAGCGATGGATGTCTTGTGGTGTAGAAATCAACAAAATATCTTTGATGGCAGCCAGCATCAAAGTGGTCAATGGGTAATAAACCATTGGCTTATCGTAAACTGGCATCAACTGTTTAGACACTGCTTGCGTTACTGGATATAAACGAGTGCCTGAGCCCCCCGCCAAAACAATGCCTTTACGATTCATGGTTATTTACTCACATTTTTAAATATTTAAATTCTTTTAACAACACTCAATCTTTGACCTAACGTTTGAGCGATTCCTGAACGACTTGTTTGACGTATTTTTCAACTTGATCCCGCCAGTGGGGGTATTGTCCTGTAAAAGTCATTTCTGACAAGACTTTTTTAAGCCTTTTATTATTAAGTCTTGAGTTATAAGGTCTGGTTGCAGGCACTGGATAATCAGTAGCTGGTATAGGTAAGATATTCTCAGACTTAAGCTCAATACCCGCACCATAGCTGGCAGCAGTCTCAATAGCGAAAACCGCTAATCCATGCCACGAAATCTCCCCATCAGGCACTGCATGGTAAATTCCAGATTCAACTCGAGATCCAGCCATCTGCACACCCACTTCAGCCAACCACTGAGCTGATGTTGGCACCCCCACTTGATCAGACACCACCTTCAATTGATCTCTCTCACCTGCTAAACGCAAAATCGTCCGAATAAAGTTGCTGCCATTGCCGTAGACCCATGAAGTACGTAGGATAAAGTATCTAGACACACTTGATTGCTGATCAACCTCATCCACATTCAAATCATCAAGCTCATTACTCAAATTACTAGAAGTATTTAAATCAAACGCTTCTTTAATGGCTAACTCACCAGCCAATTTACTCTGCCCGTAAACGCATAATTGATTAGTTGGTCCAACCACATCTGATTCTAGGTAAGCCGTTTTTTTGGTATCAGCAAACACGTAATCCGTTGAATAGTGGACCAAAATGCCATCGACCACACCAGCAGCATATTGAGCGATTATCTTAGGAGCCATTGCATTAATCGCAAATGCTAGCTCACGCTGATCATCGTCTTCCGCTTTATCAACGGCCGTATAGGCAGCTGCATTGATGATCACTTGAGGTTGATAACGATTCAGCATTTCTCTAATTGATATCTCATTAGATAAATCACACTCAGAGTGACCTAAGAAAACCACAGGCACCTTTAAATCTTTCAAACAAACTTGTAGCGCACGGCCCACTTGGCCATCACGGCCAAATACCAGAATGGGTCGACTATGATCTAGAAGTTCAAACGATGAGTAAAGCATATAAGGATCAGCAATTAGCAACCAATCATGATTGATCAATTATATTACTGTATTGCTTTTTGATCCAATGACGATAAGAGCCACTAAGAACACCCTCAGCCCATTCTTGATTATCCAAATACCACTGCACTGTTTTAAAAATACCTGTTTCAAAAGTTTCAGCGGGCTTCCAACCTAACTCTCTTTCTAACTTAGAGGCATCAATCGCATATCGGCGATCATGTCCTGGGCGATCTTTGACATAGGTGATTTGTGATGAATAAGAAGTTCTATCAGCCTTTGGACGTAAGCCATCCAAAATTGAGCAAATGATATTGACCACCTCTAGATTTGGTTTTTCATTCCAACCACCTATGTTATAGGTCTCGCCTAACTTTCCAGCCTCTAATACTCGACGAATAGCTGAGCAATGATCCTTGACGTATAACCAATCGCGGATCTGTTGACCATCTCCGTAAATTGGTAAAGACTTACCAGCCAATGCACTCAGAATCACCAAAGGTATCAATTTCTCTGGAAAGTGATACGGGCCGTAATTATTAGAACAGTTGGTGGCTAGAACTGGTAGGCCATAGGTGTGATGCCAAGCACGTACCAAATGATCAGAAGCTGCTTTTGATGCTGCATAGGGACTGTTAGGCTCATAAGGATTGCCCTCCGAAAAAGCAGGATCCGTTGGCGAAAGAGAACCATAAACCTCATCAGTCGAAACATGTAAAAATCTAAAATTAGCTTTTTTTGATTCAGATAAATCTGACCAATAAGTACGAACCGCCTCCAACAGATTAAAAGTGCCGACAATATTGGTTTGAATAAAGTCACTTGGATCACGAATCGATCGATCCACATGGGATTCTGCGGCAAAATTTACAACAGCACGAATGGAATATTTCTTGAACAACGAAAGTACTAAATCATAATTACTAATATCGCCCCGAACAAAGACATGCCGACCATCAGATGACAAAGAATTAAGAGTGGATAAATTGCCGGCGTAAGTTAACTTATCAAGATTAACAATGCCTTCAGAATTTGGATTAGCCAACCAATCCAAAACAAAGTTGCCACCGATAAATCCTGCACCTCCCGTGACTAAAATCATTGTATTTACTTTTTATAAATATTATTGCTATTCTCTCATGAAGTGATCATCAGTTAAATATTCATTTAGATTGAATATGGTATGCATATTAATTGAAAGATGAGCGAAATAGGTAGTATGTTTGGTGATTAATGAAATTTTTGGATAGGTGGCGCCCATTTGAGCAACCTAAATCTTTTTTAAAGTTTGCCGAGTAGTAGTTAAATGGGAGATTGTACGCCTTACGAGGAAAACTCAACCACCCAACTCCACCCCCTTATTTAGATTTGAAGAGATTTATCCCTGTTTTGTCTCGCCGTAGGATAAATTAATCGCGTAATATCATAAATAAATTTATAAAAGTTAAAGTGCTAATCACTATAGATATTAAAAGAGATAAACCAATTAAAAATTAATGCGCTCCAATTTTAATTTTAAAATCTAAAAAATTCTCATATTTGTCTATTTTGAAAATATTTGATGGTAGATTTCAATCCATCTATCAAATTAACTTTTGGGAACCAATTTAAACACGACTCAGCTAAATTTATATTTGGTCGCCTTCGCCTTGGATCATCCTGTGGCAAACTAGTAAAAATTAATCGGCTACTTGATTTAGTTAATGAAATTACCTGATCAGCTAATTCAAGCATGGTGAACTCCGCTGGATTACCAATATTCACAGGACCAGTAAACCCTTCGGGTCCATTCATCATGCGAATCATACCGTCAATCAAATCATCCACATAACAAAAACTTCTGGTTTGTTGACCATCACCATAAATAGTAATTTCTTTACCTTGAAGGGCTTGCATAATGAAGTTGGAAACTACTCGACCATCATTAGGATCCATTCTAGGTCCATACGTGTTAAAAATACGTACTACTTTGATATCAACTTGATGCTGACGCCAATAATCAAAAAATAAAGTTTCAGCACAACGCTTACCTTCATCGTAACAACTTCGAATACCCACGGGATTCACGCGCCCCCAATAATCTTCTGTTTGAGGATGAATCTCTGGGTCTCCATACACCTCACTAGTAGATGCTTGAAGAATTTTTGCTTTCAAGCGCTTGGCCAAACCCAACATATTAATTGCGCCATGCACATTAGTCTTAGTTGTTTGGACTGGGTCAAATTGATAATGAGGCGGCGATGCTGGACAAGCAAGGTTATAGATTTCATCAACCTCTACATATAATGGAAAAGTTACATCATGTCGCATTAACTCAAAATGCGGATTAGCTAATAGGTGCTTCACATTATCTTTACTGCCAGTATAAAAGTTATCAACGCACAAAACATCATTGCCTTCATTGATTAAACGTTCACATAAATGCGAACCTATAAAACCAGCGCCTCCAGTAACCAATATTTTTTTCATAATTAATTTTTTCTTAATGAGTGAGTCGCCCGACCAATACCATAATACTCAAAACCTTCAGAATGCATCTCATCTGGCTCATAAAGATTTCGGCCATCAAAAATAATGGGGTCTTTTAACTCCTGTTTTAACAGAGAAAAGTCTGGTGATCGAAATTCTTTCCACTCTGTGACAATCACTAATGCATCTGCATCCTTTAAAACCGACTGCATCGTTTCACCACAACTAACGCGCATTAACCCTTGCGAATCATTTTTGAAATCTAATTCAAAACAATATTGAGCCTCTTTGGAGCTAACTGGATCATATGCCTGAACACGAGCACCGCGCTTAACCAGTTCCTGGATAATGACCCGACTCGGGGCCTCACGCATATCATCGGTATTTGGCTTAAATGCCAAACCCCACATTGCGAATGTTTTACCATTCAAATCAGAACCATATCGTTTGGTTATTTTATTCACCAATACATATTTCTGCAACTCATTTGCCGCCTCAACTGATTGAAGGATTTGTAAGTTTTCCTGATACTCTTGACCAGTTTTGATTAGAGCTTGAACATCTTTTGGAAAACACGAGCCGCCATAACCAGCACCTGCGTATAAAAATCCATATCCAATACGACCATCAGACCCAATACCTTGGCGGACATATTCTATATCGGCGCCAACTTTCTCAGCTAAATTAGCCAATTCATTCATAAATGAAATACGAGTTGCTAACATGGCATTGGCTGCATACTTTGTCAATTCAGCACTGCGTACATCCATATAAAAAGTACGCTCATGATGACGATTAAATGGAGTATAAAGTTTACGCATTAATTCTTTGGCGCGTTGACCTAGCTCATCATCATAGGTTCCTACTACAATCCGGTCCGGCCTCATAAAATCTTCAATAGCCGCACCTTCTTTTAGAAATTCAGGATTTGATACCACCGAATACTCTACCCGTCGCTTAGCTTTCTTTAACTCATCTGCAATTGTCGCCTTGACCTTATCTGCAGTTCCCACTGGAACTGTTGATTTATCAACCACCACTTTAAAATTAGTCATATAACGACCAATATTACGAGCGGCAGAAAGTACATATTGCAAATCTGCTGTGCCATCTTGATCTGACGGGGTGCCAACAGCAATGTATTGAATATCTCCGTAAGAAACAGCTGCTTCAATATCAGTAGAAAACTGTAGGCGGCCGGTAGAATAATTACGCGCAATCATCTCTTCTAGCCCGGGCTCATAGATGGGAACAACACCATTCCTTAACAAATCAATCTTTTTTTTATCCAGATCCAAACAAAACACCTGGTTGCCTAATTCAGCCAAACAACTACTAGTCACCAGCCCCACATAACCCGAACCAATTACCGTTACTTTCATTTCAACTCTTTCTACACAAACCTAGGTGCATCATCCAAAGAACAGCCGGCGATATCTTTTGAGTCAATTATCACATCCATCCCTTTTTTTAGTCTATTAAATATTGAAAACAGGAATATTTCAAGCGATCCATCGCCAACTTGGATTGTGCCAATAATCAGTTGTTTTATATAAAAATTTAGAATGCTCAGAAAAGGTCAAGCATCCATGACCAAATCCGGCTAATATCCACATTTACCTTTTATTTATCGCTAATAACTTCAAACCAAATCACTAACCAAATGATAGAGACTTTCGCAAATCTATTAAACATCAAACAAAGCCACTGGCAAGCTCCCACCAAATTACATTGCGCATGCTCAGTCTAGCAATGAAGTCCTTACAAAATACCTAGACACTTTTGAATAAATCGTGAGATCACTTAAACACGAAATCCATGTGAGACTCTGCAGAAAATTTAATAACTGATTTGATCTTTTTTAGGAAAGCCTGAACCAAACCTATAGTCACTAATATTGCCTCGAATAAAAAATGACGAGTTTCCTACATCAGTGACTAAAGTGAAGCTGGATTACCTACACAAGTGAATTTATCTAAGACAAAGTTACCGCCAATAAAATCTGCACCAAGAGTGACTTAGAACAAGATTATAAAAAATTTATATTTCTCAAATTCAGAGTGTTTTAGTATTGAGATTGAACCAATCCACATTTTTGGTTTCAGGTTTAAAACCTGTTACCAAATACTTTAATTGGTCTAAGATGGCTTCAGCGTCACCTTGCTTAAGTAACCCTTGCAAAACATTTAATTCTTTTTCAAGCTCACGCCAAACTAAATAAGGTTCTTGAGCTTTCATGATTCGGGGATGCATAGTTGGCATTGCATTATCTCCGATAAGTAATTCTTCATATAACTTCTCGCCAGGGCGCAAACCAATTATCTCAATGGCGATATCACCATCAGGATTTTGACTGGTTTGACAGCTAAAGCCAGATAGCTCAATCATGCGTTGGGCAAGATCGATGATCTTAACAGGTTCGCCCATATCCAAAACAAAAACGGATCCTTTGTCCATTTCACCAGAATTAGTATTCATTGCACCAGCCTGAATAACTAGCTGTGCAGCCTCTGGAATTGTCATGAAATATCGCGTCACCTCGGAATGTGTAACAGTTACAGGACCACCGGAATTAATTTGAGATCGGAATAACGGAACGACTGAGCCGCTAGACCCCAAAACATTACCAAAACGAACAATGGAAAACTGAGTGAAAATTTCTTTCTCATTAGCCAAAGCTTGCAAGGTCATTTCAGCTAAACGTTTTGATGCACCCATCACATTTGTTGGCCTAACAGCTTTATCAGTGCTTATCATCACAAAATGATTAACATCGGCTTCAATAGCAACTCTAGCGGTATTCAAGGTACCCCAAACATTGTTTAAAATGCCTTCGACTGTATTTTGCTCAACTATAGGCACATGCTTGTATGCTGCAGCATGATAAACGGTATTAATCTGCCAGTTGCCAAAAATCTTCTTCAGCAAATCATACTCGCGAACACTTCCTAACAATGTAATTAGTTCGGTACCTAAGCCATCATCCTTTATTCTAGTTCTTAACTCTGCCTCTAGAACATATAAGGAAAATTCACTTTGCTCTAAAAGAATAAGTGCTTTTGGTTTTGAAGTTAAAATTTGTCGTGTTAATTCGCTACCAATACTGCCTCCAGCACCAGTAACCAAGACAACTTGGTTTGCAATATTTTTTTCAAATAATTCCTTATCGGGCATTACTGGATTGCGCCCCAATAAATCTGCTACATCTAATTCTCTTATATCAGAGACCTTTACATTGCCATCTGTTAAGTTGGCCATGTTTGGCAAAGATAGCACGTGCAAATGATAACGCTGTAAATCTTTTAGAATCTTATTGCGTCTACCTTGCTCTATTGAAGGCAACGCCAACAAAATATCTGTCACACCGTATTCATTAATTAGCAGATCAATTTCATCGAAACCATATATCGTCAATCCATTGATATTTTTATGTCTGAGCTGGATATCATCATCCAAATAACCGACCAAATAATACTGACCACTTCGCTGAAGCAAACTACCCATTTGCGCACCAGACACGCCCGCCCCATAAATTAATGTGCGCCGTTGATTAATTTTACTAACTGATGCGTGACCCGCCAACCACACTCTAGCCATCAAACGACTAGTTATGATCAATCCCAACATTATAACTGGCTGCAGAATACCCAAAGATCTTGGTATGGGTGCATTACCTTTAGGAATTGAAAGAAAATCCCAATAAAAAATTATCGCAAAAAAAATCAAGCCATAAAAAAAGATCGCTTTAACAATAGACCAAAACGCATGATTACCAGCATACCTAAATACAGCACGATACAATCCCATCCTAATAAAAATAGGTAAGGCGATAAATATTGGCAAAAAATAAACAATAAATTCTGCACCCGCAGGATAATGTAGCCTCTCTAAACGAATTAGATATGCAAACCAAATAGATAAAAATATTAAAAAAACATCAACAATAATTACAAGCAATTGCTTACTTAAACGAGGTAAAGAAATCAGTTGCTTTTTCATATTTATAAATTTTTACTATCTATCATCAAACTTTCGAAGTGAAGAGTTGCCTAAAACTATTTAACTCTAATTAATTAACTTTAGTTTTACATTTAAAAAACTCAAACAATAAGAAATTACTAGGAAAGATATTGTCAGACCAATAATGTATGCGAAAGATGATAAAAGATCACCTCTCATCATGAAAAAAATCATTCCAAATAAAAAATAATAATAATAAATAAACAAAGAATGATTGCCGGTTTTTTTAATTTCAAATGCAAGTTTATCTAAATTTGCAAGTATAAGCCCAAGCGTAAACATAAAAAAATTAACACCAATTATTCCAAAATTTATATAACCTTCTCCAATAAATGGCATAGATATATTAGAAAAATCATAATTTTCTATTTCCGCAAGTAGAGCGCCAGAACCTACAGGTTTATCAGCCCAAAATGTACGTGGAATAAAAAATAGTAAAACACCAATTAACTGATTACCAAAGGTAACTAAATCTATTTCAATTACTCTTGAAAAATTCTGATATGCATCAAAATGTCCAGCATTTAAAAAGTCAAAAGTGAAATTTAACTTAAAATTTTCAGGATTAAATATCCTAAATTTATCTAAAAAAGGCAAAATAATAAAAAGTGAAAAAATCATACTAGCTTCCATTCTAAATGGTTTATCCCAAAAATTTGTAAGAATTAAAAGAACTCCTATATACAAGGAAGCCGCCTGAAATCTTGGGACGCTAATTGGCGAAACCAAAAAAATAGATAGAACTAAAAATATTATATTTAAAATATTTTTAACTGAAAAACTTGTATTATAAGATTTTAAAAAGAAATTTTTATCATTCTGGTTATTAGCGTAAATATATACTGCTAACAATAAAATAGGCATCGGGCGTATTATAAAGTTAATTATTAAATACTCAACCTGTGAAAGATTTAAGCCGTTTAAATAAAAATAATCTTGGTCCACCCCTCTAAATGAAAGAAGGCTTAAACTATAATTATTATAATGAAGAATAATTAATGTTAATAACGCATATAAAAAACAGTATACAATATTATTAGATGATACTCTTTTAGGGAATATATTAATTACATTTTTAATAATATTTAAATTAACTTTTGAGCCAATTATAAAAAACAATAACCCCACAACTATAATAATGTTAGATAAAATCATTGCGGAAATGTTAACGCCCTTATTAGCGCCCCAGTAGATATTATCGTTATTTATATCATTTAACGGTATCAAACCGAAGAATATGAATATAAAAATATATACTAATTTTATTAATGAAAATTTGTAGGGATTTAAATAAAAAGAAAAAAATGATAATGACAAAATAAACAAATTTGTTATTACAAAAATTGTATTTTTAGGAAGTCCAAAAAAAAAATAAATATTTACCAAAGAAAAAATGTATAAAATAGCTACAACCTTATTATTTGGTATTTTTTTATAAAATATCTCATTCATTTTTTTGATTGATCCATATTTTTTTACTGTTATTTATTAAAATTACAATGATATTTATATTTAAAAAAATGGTTTATACTAATTCGAAATTCCATCTTGTCGCATGACTTTTGCAACTGTAATCATTAGTATTTTTATATCAAATAACATATTTAATCGCTGAAGATATTCATAGTCTAATAAAACTTTTCCATGAATATCTAACCCGTCTCTTCCGTTAATTTGAGCCCAACCAGTTAATCCTGGCACGAGGGTATGTACCCCTTTTTTTGTTCGCATTTCAATTAATTGATATTGATTAAATAAAGCGGGGCGTGGTCCAACAAAACTCATATCACCTATCAATATACTCCAGAGTTGCGGTAACTCATCCAAGCTACTCATTCTTAAAAAAGATCCAATTGGTGTCAAATATGATTTTGGATTAACCAAGAGATGAGTTGCTACTTCTGGAGTATCAATTCTCATAGTCCGAAATTTTGGCATTTTAAAAATTTTATTATTCTTACCCACACGTTCGGACCAGTATATTGGATGGCCATTTGTTGTGAATAAGACCAATATGAATATCACTGAAATTGGTAATGCAAAGATACATAGAGCAATTACTCCAAAAATTAAATCAAATATTCTTTTCATTTAAGTGTATCTCCCATTACTTTCTTTAGCCCCTGATTTAATGTTAATGGTGGTTTCCAACTTAGTAGGGATCTAGTTTTTTCAATATCTACCTGTAATGAACTACATAATCGGTTAGACATAGAAGTCTTACGAAAAATCTCGGCAACTAAATCTATTATGGCTACGGGGATTGGCATCAAATATACTTTTTTATTCATTACTTTACCCAAGCGGTACAAAAGCTCGGTCGTAGATATATCCTCTCCATCGGATGCCAAAAAAATTTGGTTGGCAGCTGCAGGATGTTTTAAACATATACTTAATAAATCTACCAAATTATTCAAAGCTATCAAGCTACGAGAATTATTTATAGCACCCAAAGGCATTGGCAATCCAAGCTTAATAAACTTTATGAGAGATGCGAAGTTAGCTTTCACACCTGGGCCATAGACTAGTGGTGGCCGCACAATTACCAACTCCATTTTTGTTTGTTTTGCAATATGGAGCAATCCTTGCTCTGCCTCAAGCTTTGATAAAGCATAATCATTGGCAGGTCTTGGTTCATCATCAGCTCTAAAAGGTTTGTCCGGTTGAGTGACTTCTCCATTAACTTTGATTGAGCTAACGAACACAAACCTACTCACGCCAGCTTCGGCAGCTTGACGAGCCAAATTCAGGGTACCATCAACATTTACCTGTCTAAAAAGTTTGAGAGATTTTTTTTTGTCATCAGACATTACATGAACACGTGCTGCACAATGCACAATACGATCCACTCCGTGTAAAGCTAAGCTCCAATCTGTTTTAGAACAAAGGCTAGCAATTTGAGTATGAACTACCCCTCTAGGCCATGAAATACAAGAATTACGCGCTGATGCAACAACACCATCGATTGATTTATCTGATGCTAATTTTTTAACTAGCTCCGCCCCCACAAAACCAGAGGCCCCTGTAACCAGAATCATTTTTTTTTGTTCATGGATTGGTTTTTGAAATTTTTACTGCCTTTACTAATAGCTTTTCCATTTGATTCATTAAGTTTGAACGGCTGAATTCTCGTTGAGCGTATGCTTTTCCGTTCAACCCAAGTTGTTTGCGATCTCCTGATGACATAGAAGCTAAAGACAAAACCGATTTAGCAAGGCTTGATGCGCATCCCGCCTTGGACACAAAACCAGCTTTTGCATCTCGAATTATAACTGCGCCCTCCCCATCAAGCATTCCTAGCAATGGAATTCCTGTCATAAGATATGTTGAAACCTTACCAGGTATCGTTAGGCTAAAAACTGGATCATCTTTTAAAGAAACTAATAGCGCATCAGCATGGGCGTAAAAAGAAGGCATTCGATCAAGTGGAAAAGACCCAGGAAGCAAGACCTTTTCCTGTAAACCACGCTTAATAACTTGAAGCTTTAGCCAATCAAATCTCCTTCCATTACCCACAATAACCCATCTAATAAAATGATAATCTTTTAATAATTCAGCTGCACCAAGTACATTTGGCATATCCTGAGCTTCACCGATATTTCCAGTAAACATAATGGTAAATCCATTATTAAGTCTGGGTATCTCAGTTGCTAGACTGACGCCGTTATCAACAGAGAAATCCTCAGACCAGGTAGGAAAGTAATGAATCTTGGATTTATCTCGACAGTACTTTGAAATACCATCTAAAAAACCACGAGATTGGCCCAAAACCAATGTGCAGTGATTATAGATGAAGGTAACCATTTTCCCCACCCAGTTAATCAGGTACCTAGATCGAAAATGAGAAATGGCCATCAAAGTTTCTGGCCACAAGTCAAGCACCCAAAATATCACTGGAACTTTCTTCATCTTGCTGAGAAAAACTGCAGGTAACCCGACCGTAACAGGTGACGGTTCAAAAACAAAAATTACATCGAATGAATGCTTTCGCAAGTAAAAAAGGCCAAAAACACTAGCGGAGAGAACAAAACTAAAGTAGTTTAAGATTAAACGTAGCGAGCCTTGCCCACGGGCACAAATTGGGACACGAACAATTTTAGCGCCTTTGTACTCATTGTAGGCACTTGGGTGATTAAGATAACATTGAAATACTTGACCTCTTGGATAGTTTGGAGCACCAGTCAAAACAATAACTTCATGACCACGCCTACCCCACTCCTCAACTAAATCATTTATTTTAAAGTTTTCAGGCCAAAAATACTGGGTAACAACAAGAATTTTCAAGCATCCCTCAATACTTTTTCCAAACTACTCGATTAACAAAATCAGTATAGCTATGAATAATTCGCAATACTTTTTCACTAACGTTAGGCGCACAGTAATCTCTGACCTCACACAATGAACGATCAGAGCCTCGCGGTTGATTACTTATAATTGACAAACATTGGCGTATACGATTGATATTCAATCCAACCATCATTACAGACGTCTCCTCCATACCCTCGGGGCGTTCATGAGTTTCGCGCAAATTTAATGCTGGGAAATTTAAGATGGATGCCTCCTCGGTCACTGTACCACTATCTGAAAGTACCGCTCTAGAATTAATTTGCAGTTTCACATAATCAAAAAAACCTAGCGGCTTAATCAACTCAACTAGTGGATGAAACTTAGCATCTGTTGCCTCAGAACGTTTTTTCATTCTGGGATGAGCAGACACAATTACACGCAAACCATAATCTTCAGCCAAACTATTTATAACTGTAATAAGTTTAGCGAAGGATAAATCAGAGTCAATATTCTCTTCACGATGAGCGCTGACCAGAAAAAAATTTTGCTTTGCAAGGTTTAAACGATTCAAAATATCAGAGTCTTGAATTTGCTGTTGATAATGGTTTATAACTTCAAACATCGGACTGCCAGTTTTTATAACTTGATCAGCAGGAAAGCCTTCACGCAAGAGGTAATCGCGAGCAATTGCACTATAGGTCAAATTAATATCTGATGTATGGTCAACAATCTTACGGTTAATTTCTTCGGGAACCCGTTGATCAAAGCAACGGTTACCAGCTTCCATATGAAAAATCGGCACTTTTTGACGCTTGGCTGAAATGACCGATAAACAACTATTGGTATCCCCAAGAACCAACATTGCATCAGGCCGTACTTTAGTTATTACAAGATCAACTGCACCGATAATATTACTAATTGTATTTGCCACGCTAACACTGTCATTAGCGCTATTTAAAAAAAAATCAGGTTTACGAACTCCTAAGTCATCAAAAAAAATTTGATTAAGTTCATAATCATAGTTTTGTCCAGTATGGACCAATACATGGTCACAATGCGTGTCTAGAATAGCGAAAATACGCGACAGGCGAATAATCTCGGGACGCGTACCAACAACAGACATAATTCTAAGTTTTTTCATCGCTATACTTCGCTCAAAAAGGTATCTGGCTTACTTCGATCAAAAACCTCACTAGCCCAAACTAAAACCACTAATTCCTCATCCCCAATATTGGTGATGTCATGAACCCAACCAGGTATTGTTTCGACAATTTTAGGTCTTTGACCATCAACATCTATATTATGAATCTCATTATTTATCAAATGCCTGAAACTTAAACGAGCACATCCTTTAATGACTAAAAATTTCTCTGACTTTGAATGATGATAATGCTTTCCTCTAGTAACGCCAGGCTCTACTGTAAAAAAACTAAATTGACCAACGTCAGGGGTTTTAAGCATTTCTACAAATACACCTCTTTTATCTCGATAAACAGGCACATCATAAGCAAACTGCTCTATTGGATAATAGCTGACATAAGTAGCATAAAGAGCCCTTAACATCCCAGTGCCAACACGCTCAGACATGAGAGTTGTTCGACTGTATTTAAAGGCCTTAATTTGTTTCGCCAACTCACCCAAGGTAACTCTGTATTCAGGCTGTACCGATAAACGGGAAACGCCTATCCATCTATACTCTAATTGATTTAGAAAGGATTCAACTACGTCATCAATATAAACTAGACGCAAAATGGTAGAAGGATTGTCAATTCTAACTGGGAAATTGTTTATTGTGTTGTAGCAAAATGTAGCAACAACAGAGTTATAGTTTGGCTTACACCATTTTCCAAAAACGCCCGGCAAACGATAAATAACTACTGGATTCGAATTCGTTTTTGCAAGTGCCTCTACCGCACTCTCAGATGCAAGTTTACTTTGCCCATAAGAGCTATCCTGTTCAGCGTGGGTGGATGATGCTAGCAGAACTGGTATGGCTTTCCCTAAATTTCTCAAACACTGGCAAAGACGCTTTGTCAAATCTACATTATTCTCAGCAAATGATTCAGTATTAATGGGGCGATTCTCTCCAGCAAGATGGACCACAAAATCAGCTTCGGCTAAAGCTGCTTTTAGAGCATTATCACCTTCACCTCTAACGAATGTTAAGATCTTAAATCTCGGTCTCTCACGCAGACGTAATACAAAATTTTTCCCAATAAAACCGTTAGCGCCAGTAACTAAAATTTTCATAAAAAAATTACTCCTCAAGCTCCACTTTCTCGCCACGTAAAACTGCGGCCATAAAAGGTAACTTCATGAGTAGCGCCTTCATGCCAATAAGATCAAGACGTTCAGTATTATGGGAGTTATATTCAAAAGCTTCGGAAATCTTTATTTCGCCATGGTCCGTAAACTTTTCGTAGTTCAAGTCGCGTAAATCGGGGGGTACCCGATAATACCTATCTAACTCTTCTGCAGCAACAACCTCCTCCCTACTTAGCAAAGACTCGTAAAGTTTTTCGCCATGACGCGTTCCAATTACTAGCATTTTGTAATCAGGCTTACCAAGCAATGAAACAAGGGCTTTGGCTAAAATCGCAATAGTTGCAGCTGGAGATTTTTGTACAAATACTTCTCCTGATTGACCATGTTTAAAAGCATAAAGAACTAAATCTACAGCGTCATCCAGGGTCATCATAAATCGGGTCATATTGGGATCAGTTAACGTGATCGGCTTACCTGAATAAATTTGTTCAATAAACAAAGGAATAACTGAACCTCTGGATGCCATCACATTACCATATCTCGTGACATTGATTATTGTTTTATGACTATTTCGCGATTTGGCAATAGCTACCTTTTCCATCATAGCCTTACTAATGCCCATAGCATTAATCGGATAAACTGCTTTATCAGTACTAAGTACTACCACTCGTTTAACGCCAAAATAGATTGCAGCATCCAGAACATTTTCAGTCCCTAATATATTAGTCTTAACAGATTCAAGTGGATGAAATTCACAAGAGGGAACTTGCTTCAAAGCTGCAGCGTGATATATATAATCAACCCCCTGAACAGCATTCCTAACAGACTGTGTGTCACGAACATCGCCTAAATAGAACTTTAATTTTGGATTTTGATAGCACTTACGCATATCATCTTGTTTTTTCTCGTCGCGACTCATAATACGAATTTCTTTTAAATTAGAATCCAATAAACGTCGCAATACTGCTTTACCAAACGAACCAGTTCCACCAGTTATTAATAACACTTCATCATTAAACATTCGAAGCCTTCAATTTTTTAAAATTAAACTTTTGCACTAAATATCTGGGTCTTCTGCAAATGACTTGGATAATTAGGCAACACAGCCCTTAACTTGCCTTTGAATACAAACATACTGCCTGCTGCTGCACCAACAACACCGACATGTGATATAAGCATGCTTATATCTTTTAATGTTCCTGCGCCACCTAAGAATGTTAATGGGATGTTTAGAGATTGCCTAAATTGCCTAGCCAAATCTAAATCATAACCTTGCATCATTCCATCGCAGTCCACAGAATTCACAACAATTTCCCCTGCGCCAGCATTCTGAAACTGCAAGGCTAAAGCAAATGGGTCATATTTATGCACCACTGTAGCGTTTCGAGTGCAAACATCAAAACCTTTTTCTAATTTACCTAGTTTTTTTCGCACATCCATTACCGCAACTACAGACTGTTGCCCAACAGCTAAGGCCATCTTTGTAATTAAATTAGGATTATTAATGGCAGCAGAACTTACTGCCACTTTTTCTACACCAATATTAACCAAACGAGTAACCTGGTCTACAGATGTAACGCCTCCACCATAGCAAAGGGGCATTCGACACTCCGATGCAAGCTTAGCAATTAAATTAAAGTTAGGTTCATAACCTTTTGAAGTTGCGTCAATATCCAAGACGATTATTTCGTCAACTTCCTTTTCACTAAAGATCTTAACCGCATTAATCGGGTCACCGACATATTTGGGATTTTTAAAAGCTTGCGTCTTAACTAGACCACCTTGATGTATTAATAAACACGGAATAATTCTAGGCCGCAACATAAATTAAAGCTCCGAAAAATTTTTCAAAAGCTGAGCTCCCCAACGGTGACTTTTTTCTGGGTGAAACTGAACGCCATGAACATGACCTCGAGAAATAGCCGCACTAAACTTTACACCGTAATCAGCTGTAGCAACTACATCTAATTTATTTTGAGCTTCAAAGAAATAAGAATGTAGAAAATAAAATTGAGGAAAACCATCATCAAAGCCTGATGAAAATAAAATAGATTGTGACGAGATATCAACATTATTCCATCCAATATGCGGCATTTGTAAATTTTTTGATTGCGAACAACTGGAAAAAGAGATTACTTGACCTGGAACCCAGCCAAGACCTGGCAAAGTTCCTTCTGAAGAATTAAAAGCCAACATTTGCATGCCAACACAAACTCCAAGAATCGGAATACCTCGTCCCAAAACTAGGTTCTCAAGGTCAGGTCGCATTCCAGAAGCATTTAATTTCTCCATAGCATAATTAAAATGACCAACCCCGGGGAGTATTAGATGTGTTGAATTAACTAAATCATTTGAAGTGATCGCGCGCTGAGCGGGAATATCGAGTTCATTGAAAATATTAATAAAAGACTGAACATTTCCCACCCCATAGTCAATTATTCCGATCATTTAAAAAACCTTTTTTCCAAGCCGAGTATTCGCATCAATTTAGCACCACCATGAATAAAATTACGTTTATTTTTATAATCATGAAAAGTTTTTTTGGGGGAATGAAATAGTAAACTTAATTCGTCACTTGTTAAGTTTAATTTTCGAGCAACATATTTAATTTCTTTTCTTATAAAATGCTCCTCCAATTCTGGCTTAGCAATCCGATCAAGGGCTTCACGACGAGACATTTGATCAGTCATTATTAGACTAGAAAAGTGAGCGCGTCTTTTATCAAAGTTAAAACGACGAGGCAACCAATAATCCTCATAAAAACGGGTAAAACGTGATTCATGATGCTTATGTTTAAAGGGCTGCCATCCAAAAAGGTCTTTTAATTTATTCTCAGCATCTTTTTTTCTATAAGGCACAAAGTTAAGAGGATGATGAACTTTCATGCCTAAAATTTTTTGGTACAAAATCTTATAGACAAAAATATCAATTAAATTAAATTTAATTGATTTTCCATCACCACACTTTGACCAAATATCATCAAAAAGAGTTTTATCAATCCCTAAATACCCCCCCCATTCTTCAGGCTCTCGACAACATTCAGTTGAAAAATTTGACCCTGTGATTATGTGTCTAATACCGTTTAAACGAGCAAACTTATATAGTTCAGAAAAAAAACATGCATCTTGCACTAAATCTTGATCAGGAATTCCTGAACGCAGAAAAGCAACCTGCATTCGCTTAACAGACTCCCAATCAATCACTTTTGTGTATAGATCAAGTCCTAAGCCATCAACTATTTTTTCTATATTACTAACTGCTTGATTTGTATTCCAACCTGCATCCACATGGAATAATAGAGGCCTTAATCCCATCTTCTCTTTAGCAATATATGCAACATAAGAACTATCCAATCCTCCACTGAGCCCAATTATGCAGTTATACTTTTCATGAGGATTGGATTTCTTGATTGCATTTGCCATAGCAATCAATAATTTCTCGGCATCAACCCCTTGATGCCAATTTGGTTTTATTTGATTATCAAAATTTTCACAATAATCACACAACAAATTACGATTCGAATTATTAGGCTTATGGGTTATATTCATAATACAACGTGAGCATATTGTCTGTATCATAAGGTAGCCTTTAACCTCAATATCTTATTATAAATTTTCTCGTAATTTTGACACATCAAATCATCACTATAAAATTTTCTAGCGTAAGCAACACACTCTTCGGATTTTGGCAAAGAGGATTTATCACTAACGAAATCAGAAATCAATTGTACAAGCCCATGAATATCGCCAAATTGCACAAAGTTGCCATATGGCTTTGGCGCAACCTCAAGTGGCCCACCTGAATCGAAACCAATTACTGGAGTTCCACAAGCAAGAGCTTCAACAGTTGTAAGAGAAAAAGTTTCCCTTTGGCTTGTAATTAAAAAAGCATCAGCTAAAGAGTAATATTTAGCCAATAAATCTTGATCATTTATAGCCTCTAAAAAAATCACATTCTTAGGAGATTTAGGTCTTGTTGAGGACACCCCTATCATTATGAATTTAATTGGCGCCGCTTCAAACTTCATAGCAACCTTGATGATCCATTCTCCACCTTTTCTTGAAGACATTAAATCTGGAGCAACCGCCAAAAAAACGAGCTCATCTTGTATGTTATGAACTTTTTTTAACTCATCAAAATCTCGTGGGTAAAAAATGTTTTCAACATCAATGCCGTTATGAATAACAGAAGCCTCCTTTTCAGAAAGAAATGATTGCTTTACTCTTGAATGCAACCAATGAGAAACTGGGACAAAATTAATCAAATTAATTTTATTTAAAAGATTCTTTTTTTGGTTAAATTGAATTCTTGATCTGTCAAAAAAAAAGCTTTTAGGATAATCGTTCAGGCTAGGGCATTTAACACACTCCACTTTCCATTGATCGCAATCAAAAGCATAACCGCAACGACCAGTATAAGCATTCTCGCAGTGCAAAGTCCAAACTATTGGTATATTTTCAGAACTTAAATACTCAAGCAATTTATATTGATTAATGTAATAGCCATGTAACTCATGAAGATGAACGACATCTGGTTTAAAAATTTTTAACTGATGAATTAATTTTTTTGTCGCTAGATTTGAAAATATCCCCGTATAACCAGTTAACCTTGAAAGCCCTACATTTATATATACCTCAGCATCACTACATATTTTCAAAACCCCCACTTCATTAACGCTATCTCCGCGCCCATAAAATACAGTAGATTGATGTTGATTGAGCAACAAAAATTTGTGTATTTTTTTAACTAACTTACCTGTACTTCCAGAACCATAATTTGAATCAATTTGTGCAATTTTCATAATTTAATATTTACTGTATTAATTTTCACCAATGAATACTGTCTCGGACCAATCTTTACATAATCAAATTATGTCGATACAGCTAACTTTATTTAACTTTAAAAACAATGCCACATTGAAAGTAATTTTTTTAATATATGTCCATGTTAATTAGAATTACGATCAAAGTAGGATTGACAATAAGTTGTTTGCTGATGTTTCGGGCGTAACTCTCTGAGCCAATAGATGCGATGCTTTAGCCATATCACGAAGGCCGCTATCTTTTATTTGAATAATCTGACACATACTTTTTTTCAATGACAGTTTGTCTTTGGAATTAAACTTAAATCCATTGAAGCCAGAAATAACGAATGAGCTTCCAGAACCAACTGAATCCGATACGATGATAGGCAATCCTGCTGCAGAAAACTCGTGAACAACCACACCCCAAGGCTCGCTTAAACTTGGTAATATCAAACATCCATAGTTATCTATTTCATTTGCAAGATCATCTGGCTGCATGAAGTCCTTTACCACCACTCCCAAGGCTCTTTCAATTTGCTTCCTACGCGAACCATCTCCTATAAAATGTAATTCCCAATCTCTTTTTTCTTCCCCCATGAGGTTCCACACATCTATTAAATTATCAATGCCTTTTATAGGCTCAAACCTTCCAACAAAAAGAAAACGATGGGGGTAATGAGCCATTTTTTTAGGGTGCGCCCTCTCATAACTCATATTAAATAAATTTAGATCGGCACTATATAAATCAAAGATGATTCTTTCTTTATCAAAACCTAAACGTCTCGCATACTCAAACTGAAAAGATCCAGTAACCCAAGCGTGAGAATAGAAAAGTGAAAAAAAACCAAACTTTGCCAAAATTGATGCGAACTTTTGCCTTAGTGTGCCAAACCATACATCATCAAAACAAACTACAACCTTAATACCCTTACGCCTAATCTCATTTGCAATTAGTAAATACCCCCTGTCCATCCAGCCAGATATAACCACAACGTCAGGTTGGATGGTATTTACAAGCCTTCTTATATCTTTAATAGAATGCATTGAACGTTTATAAAAATAAACGTTTTTCAAAGTTGGCGGTTCATAAGGTGTAAGTTTTTTATGATCCCAATGCACTACATGTACTTCAGCACCCTGATTAACTAGGGCACAGATTGTTGAGATTGTATAACCCATTACTTCTGAATATAGATATAAGATTTTCATGCTGCCACTCTGTAAATTTGGAACTATTTAGCTCCTTAACCAATAATATCCTAAGTTAAAATCAAAGTTAGCATATCTACAGAGGAAAATAATTCAATTGTTATGTGTATAAAAATTGAATTTAAGATTTCCATGAAGACTGAATGCCAAGTAATTTTGAGGCCTCAATTAAGGTATGCCTTGTAACTTTACTAACTCTATCAAAATCACCAACTGCTGCCCAAGCTGCTCTTTTATAATCATTTACAGAAAAATGGTTATTAGCATAATTCTTGGCTTTCAAAGGCCAGATTGTTTTAATGTATAAAATAAATAATGTGCGCCAAATTAAATATCTCAATTTTCCAAGATATCTTCTTGCAAATATATTTTTATTTAAGTAACAACCATATACTAAAAGTATTGGATGATTTTTTTTATAACTATTACCGGCATTATGAACACAACTGAAGGTTGGTAAATATTTAATGAATTTACCTCCATTTATTATTTTTTTTGAATAATCCCACTCTTCTTGACCAAAAAAATATTCCTCCGGTAAAAACCCAAATTTTTTGAATGTGCGAATTGGAAATAATGAAAAAGCGCCCGATGCCCACTCCGTATAACACTCTTGATCATATTGATTTACATCTAACTCGCCATAACCTCTTGATACACCTTGAATTCTAAACATGTCAATATAGCCGCCTGCTTGCCAAATATAAATGGGAGGACTACCCATTAATATTTTTCCAGTAACTGCATATACATTTTCATCAGACTCTAGACACCTTACAGCATCCGTCAAAAATTCAAAATTAACAATCACATCATTATTTATTAAAAGAATATGAGTTGCGCCACTATCGATAGCGTATTTAATACCAACATTAGAACCACATGAAAACCCAGTATTTTCAGGATTAATCAAATATTTAATATCTGGAAATATTTTTTTTAACTGTTGAATTGAATCATCCTCTGATGCATTATCAACAACCACTATGCGTAAATCTTTATGGCCCGATTTCAATAAGGAATTTACACAATTCGAAGTTGTTTTCCAATTATTCCAGTTTAATAGGACTGCAGTTATCTGTGGATTTTTCATAAAATTTTAAATGGTAGGCTCAATTAAGTGATTAATTTGCTAAAAATTTTATTGCTTCTAAGGCCCTTCTTGATGAAGATGCATCTAAGTGCTCATGAAATCTCGACTGGAGTTCTTTATATTTATTATTTGTCATAAAATTATTTTCTTTAATTTCTAAAATTGCCTCAAAAACCTCATTCCAATTTTTGACAGGGTTAGATGGACATATCTCACCATATTTATAATATAAAGTGCGGTCTTTTTTTAAGTATTCCTGCATATTAAATGGCGCCATTATTATTGGTTTTCCTGTTATCAAGAAATCAAAATATATGCCCGAAAAATCTGTAATTAAAATATCGTATTTATGGAGACTCTCATAAATATCAGAATTATTTAGTATATTTATATTAGAACATTGGCGAATGAAAATCAAGTCATTTTGCGCAAGTTTCTGAACTGGATGTAACTTTATAGTAAATCTAATATTATTTTTTTTACATAATTCATCAAAAAAATTAAAATCAAAATTTGTCTTTTTAAATAGGTCGAATTTTGAATTAATCTCACCCCTATATGTTGGCATATATATTACTTCAAGCTTACCATTATTCTTATTTCTATGTTTTAGTAAAATATCATTTCTTGGATAGCCAGTAATTATAATTTTATCCCTAGAGATATTAAAAGCACCTTTATAAATTTCAGAATCAGCTTTTGAAGAAGCCAAAAGTAAATCCAAATGATCGCTCAGGTATGGAAACATGACATTAAAAATTTTTATCAAATTTTTAGGCGTTGATTTATGATCATCGTACCCAATCTTTTTTATTGGCACGCCATGCCAAGTTAATATGCGTAAAACACGATGGGCAATTAGAAATGGAATATATTCAGAATTAACCGAGTGAGTAAACACAACTAAACTTGCACGTAGTTGTATCCATATACCTTTTATGTTATAGGCATAAATAACATTAATACCTTTTTTTTTAAGCTCATAAAACTTATTCTTATCTTTCACCAACCAATAAGAGTTCACAGGGAGTTTTTGATTATTTAATTCTATAAATATATATTTTGGATTATCTAAATATTCTTTACCACCCCAACTACTGAATAACCATATCTTTTTACTTCTCGGCACCACAGATGCGAAAATATAAATAATGTTTATTAAAAATTTTGGCGAGTTTCTAATTAGCTTAATAATATTATTTTTATTAATATTATCAAATAATATTCCTATTAAATTGCTCATCCCTATATTTTTTCCCCCCATGCATTTTTCAAAATACTCTTTATATTTGAAACTGGTACCAAATTATTTTCAATTCTTCCCTGCATGGACATCTGAGGCTCTAACTCAAGCAAAGCGTCTAAATCTGGAATATTTTTATGTACACGCTCACGCACTAATAATTTTGTATGCATATCATCAAATAAATCTAACAGCCTGTCTATATTTGTATCTCCTGTAAGATATTGGCAAAGCGCCTTAAATCTACCATCATCTCCTTTGAGATTGTGTCGCAGAACAGCCGGCATAGTAAAGGCACATGCGAGGCCATGTGGCACACCGTAATAAGCCGTGATTGGATATGATATTGAATGACAAAGAGCAGTTCGTGTGTGGCTAATGGCCAATCCTGCCATAAGGCTAGCCTCTGCCATTTGATCATGCTCAACACGCCCACCTTGTTCGTTTACTAGCTTAGGCAAAGCAGCAAAACCTAAAAAAAGTGCATGACATGCGAGAAGTAGGGTAAATGAATTTGCTCTTTTATTCCAAATTGATTCTGCTGCCTGGTTTATTGCATCTAGTCCTGATGAAATTATTACTTCTAAAGGTAAAGAATCCCTTAAATCAGGATCTACATATGCCGCAAAGGGATAAACTGCCGATCCATAGATGGAATGTTTTTTCTTCAAAACATGATCCCAGATAGTTGCAAATGGTGTAACTTCACTCCCAGTACCTGAAGTTGTTGCTAACGCATAAAGCGGCCTAGGTCTTGAAATTTCTTTTAAAGTTGAATTCTTTAACAATGAAATTAATGAGTATTCAATATACTCATCAGTTAACATTAAATTGATAATCTTTCCCGCATCTAATGAGCTGCCACCTCCAAAGGCAATTACTGCATCAGGAATTGGTCTCTTTTGCAGTCGATTGATTTCAAAATGTAAATCTTTTACTCCTGGATTTTCAACAATACTATTAACCCAATGCAATTCGCATCGTTTTGAGAGCAATCCAAGGATTGGATCGTTCAAAAATTGCATTTGACCACGCTTTGTTGATACGATTAAAAGGGATTTTCCCTGCAACTCCTCAACCAACTTTGCACGGCACCCTCGACCAAAATTAATTTGAACTGGATTATGAAATTGCCAAATATTATTTTGACCATTGATCACTTAGCAATCCAATTCATAAAAGCTCTCTTATTTTCGATAGGGGAACTTGTAGGTCTACCAAGGTTACCCCTTGAACCCTCACTTATAAGAATCTCCAACATCACAGGGCCTCCTTTGATAAGAAATTCTGTCCAAGCCGAATTCAAATCATCTAGATTCGAGACGCGATAACATTGACGGTAACCACTAGCAATCGCAATAGAAACAAAATCAACTCTATCACCAACAGTTGGCTGACCACCTACAGATTCATGCGCGGCATTATTCAATAATATATGAATAAAATTACTTGGCCCAAGGCTACCAATTATTGGTAACGCTCCCATATGCATTAAAACTGAGCCATCGCCATCAATACAAACAAGTAATTTATTTGGTTGACCTATCGCAGCACCCAAAGCAATTGAAGCAGTATGCCCCATTCCACCCACAACAAGTAGGTCGCGTTGCGACTCACTTCTGGCAACTCGCAACTCAAAAATTTCCCGAGAAGTCAATCCTGTTGTCGAAATAATTGATGCATCTCCAGCCAAATTTAGAAGTTCATTTAACACAACTTCACGCCTTAAAAATGGTCTGTCAGGCCTCTGAATACTTGCCTTATAGTCTGAAAAAGTACCCTTTTTAACCAATAATGCGACGGGGGCACTGGTTAAAATCAACTGGTTATTTGCCCACTCTACAATCTTATAAGGATCAGTATTTTCATCTATGACTTTGTAAGGTATCTCTAGTAACTCAAGTTGACTTTCCATAATGCGCCCCTGTTTTACATGCTGAGGTTCATCTTTAACGCCAATCTCGCCCCTCCAGCCAACAATGAGCAGGATTGGAATTCTATAGACCTCACTATCAGCTAAAGACACCAATGGATTTATTGCGTTGCCCAACCCTGAATTCTGCAAATAAACTGCAGCACATTTTCCTGTTGATATTTGATAACCTGCTGCCATTGCAATAGCATTACCCTCATTAGCCGCTATAGTGTGTTTACCATATTTTAAATTTTCCGATAAATAAGTACAAAGATTCTTTAATAGCGAATCGGGAACCCCCATGAAGGAATCAATGCCAACACTTGCCAAGGCATCTACGAAATTTTTAGGATGCATCATCTTTTACTTTAAAAAAATAGTGAATTTTTTGAGGTTACAAAGTTACTCTAAAGAACATCAAAAGTAATGTTATTTGGTGCCGGGTATTAACTCCAATACCTCATTTAACGAAAGCATTCGATCATCAGACTCTGCCGATCGACTATGCGCTAGGATAGATTTTGCGGTTTCTACCATTGCGGGGTAAGCACTTCTAAGCAAGTGATTGGCATAAATAACAATATTCACCCCATACTTTATCAACTCCTCCTCAGTGACCTTATTGTAACTAGATGGAACCACCACAAGTACCTTGCGATTTGGCAAATCATTATAAAGAGTACAAAACTCAAAAATTTCATTGGGTACACTTTGACGACTATGAATCATTATTCCATCAGCCCCGGCTGACAAATATGCCTTGGCTCGATCCAAAGCATCATCAACCCCCTTGTCAAGTATTAAGCTCTCAATACGAGCAATAATCATGAAATCCTCAGTAGATTGAGCCTTCTTGCCCTCACGTATTTTGTGGCAAAAATTTTCCTTAGTATCCTGAGTTTGGCTAACCTCATTTCCAAACAAAGAATTTTTTTTAAGCCCCACCTTATCTTCGATAATTACAGCTGAAATTCCCAAACGCTCAAGTGTTTTTACAGTAAATTGAAAATGTTCAGGTTTGCCACCTGTATCACCATCGAAAATAATAGGCTTAGTCGTAACTTCAAGCACATCATTAAGAGTGGTCATGCGCGTTGATAAATCAACAGCTTCAATATCAGGCTTACCCCTAGCAGTGGAGTCAGTTAAAGAACTTCCCCACATACCATCGAATTCCCGACGATTATTTGATGTTTCGACATAAGTGTGCTCAATAATAAGTCCACTGAGCGCGTTATGAATATCAAGAAAACGCAAAATTGGCTTTGCCATAAGTAATCGGCGCAATGATTTTAAGCGAAGTTGTGGCGTTGTACCTATTTCCTTGAGAGCTCTATTCAGGTCTGTTGAACAAACTCCATGCGTATACGGTACTTCAATAAGCTCTCCTTGCCACTCAGAGAGTACCTCTATAACTTTTCTTCTAGTTTCACGCTGCACACCCTCTCTCCAATCGTCTCCATGGACAACATAATTTGGCTTCAATGCTCGCAAGTTTGGACTATAGTCAAGGGTGTTTTGAGGTACAACCCTAGAGACCCCTTTGATACTTTCCATGATCTGCTTACGCATCTCATATTCCATATAAGGCATTCGTTTATAGCTAGCAATAGCAGCATCGGTTAACAAACCAACAATAACTTCACCATATTTAGCAGCTATTTTTATGATATTTAAATGCCCAGGATGTACCAGATCTGCACTCATTCCAACGTATACAATTTTACTAGGCATAACATTCCCATTAATTAAAAATAGATTTATATAATTTTTTAAAAAGCCTATTTAAGAGCAATATTCTTAAGGTAATTAATTAGTAATTGAGGAGAACCAAAGCTTTTGCCTAACCAATCATTCTTTAGTTTCTGGGTTTCCACACAATTCCACCAAACTAGAGGATCTTGATAAACATCTAAAAGATGTTTACTGGCTGATTCTGGACTTGTGTGAATAATCTTAGCCTCTATCAAATCATTATAAAAATCAACATACTCATCTTTTAAAGTCATCACCGCTGGGTCCCAAAAGCAAATCGTTGGAATATTCATCATTAATGACTCTAAATAGGCAGTGGATAAAAAATCAATAACTACAATACCTGCAACTTCCATCTGCTGCTTACATGTTTCTCCTTGATATTTTAAGGAACTTACCACCGTAACATGCTGCAAATATTCTTCAAGAATAGACTCCTTATCATACCTCAAGCCGGAAATAAAATAATCTTTGGGATAGCCTCGATAACTTATTTTCTTTAGCGCATCAAAATGTAAATTCTTAAAAAAAGATTCCACAAATTCAAGATGTTCTGGTGCCCCATATCCAGCATTACAGTAAGCCGAAGAATATATGGCCATAACTTGCTCCACAGGGTAACTAACATAAAGTATAGGGTACCTTATGTTACGCTTTTTTTTAGTTTTAGATTTAAGCTTGAATGGGTATAAACTTCCCAAAGATATAAACTTTGAGTCATCCCCATCCCATCCAAATGTCAAATATCTATCTACAAGACGGGACTCAAGCTCAACCGTACTTCCAACAAACGTATGAAGAATGCAATTATGTTCGTTGTAGAGTGTTTGAACTCCAGAAAATTCAAAAGCTAACGCTCTAAATAGATTTATTGATGAAGAACTCAACCAAGCTTCAGAAACTATAAATTCAAGCTGCTGAAAAAAAGAAAGCTGCTCTTTATAAATCTCTATAGATGATTTAAAGTCCTCCAACAAAAATCTTGGCATCAAAAACTGCAAGCTATGAAAAAAGAATTCATCAAAACGATCCATGCCACATTGAACAACGGACAATTGAGATCGCATTTTTTCATCAAGATGATTGGAACGGGGTAAATCACATAACTCAATCGGAAGAAGCTTGCCCCCAGCTTCTTCAATAATTTCATTCAAGTAAGGAGCAGAAAAAAAACTCCCAACTATACCGACTCTTATATTAGATTTTGGTGTGCTTATTTGCAACCATTTAAACCTGATAAAACATTTTAACTCTTCAGCGTTAAAAATTTTTTTGATTTTCTTTAGGTAAACAAGAAGCCCACCACAAGGAATCTTTAGGTGTTTACCTTTAGACTCAATGTAATCAAATCTTATATACTGGTTTCTATAAAAGTAATCTATATAAATAGAAAATAACTGTTCTTGACCTAACCAACTTGAAGATAATAATTCCCTTTGATCCTCGAAATGCTGAGGGTATACAAAATTCTTAATCGATAATATTTCACATGTATGCTGTTTTGAATCAAAATTCTTCTCGATGCGCCTGAAGAACATATGAAGGTTAGAAATATAACGAAACAACCCTAGTGAGAATAGCCGAAAATAAAATTCATTAGAGAAATTTGTTTTATGTAACTTATTTAATCGATTGGCAAGAATTGGGACATATCGTTGATATCGCTCTTGGACATCCTCTGCGTTAGCTTTTAATTCTTTTTTTTCATCTATAGATTTTTTAAATATCTCATTCCTAAATGTATTTGAAGATTCATATTCTTGAAAATGATAAAAATATTTATTATTTGCATCATTCAAATCTACCCTAATATTTGAGACAACATATTTTTTCATCTCAATTTAGTCACTGTAATTGCATAAAATTTCTCAGTATTGATAGTCCAATTTTCCCACTTTTTTCAGGATGAAATTGGCACCCAACTATATTATTATGCTGAATTATTGCTGGAATTTGATTTTCACCGTAAAGACAATTGGCAATCTTTACCCCAGGATTACTTGGAGTCACCATATACGAGTGAACAAAGTAAACCGCATCCCCTGGATTAATCCCTCTTAAGATAGTTGCATTCCAAGAATTATTGGTTTCAGCTATTAAAGAATTCCACCCTATGTGAGGAATTCTAATCTTTTTTCCATCTAAACCTGCAGAAGACACTGGAACAACTCGTCCAGATATCAATCCAAGACCTTGAGTAAAACCAAATTCTTGGCTCTCATCAAACAGTAACTGCATGCCAAGACAAATTCCAAGAATTGGGACACCGTTAAAAGCGATGTTTTGAATTACCTCTATCAATCCACGCTTTTGAAGGGATTGCATCCCCATGGCAAAAGCCCCAACTCCAGGCAAGATGACTCGCTTTGCTTTAAATATTTCATTTGGTTGATCTGATATAACGCTTTCAACACCGCATTCCTCAAAAGCTCGCTGAACACTGAGGAGATTACCAACACCATAATCAATAATTATAACTTCGGGTTTAGTCATACCGCCTCACTTGCAATCCAGCATCCATGCATACTTGCCTAATTTCACCTATTGTTGATCGTTGGTAATGCAAAATATCTGCCATAGCTACAGCCCCCGCCCCACCAAGAGTAAGCGCATCCACTGCGTCTTCCGCCTTTCCCATTCCACCACTTGCAATTACTGGAACATTAACCACTTCAGTTACAGATTTAAGCAGACGAGTGTCAAAACCTTTTCTAGTACCTTCATAATCAATAGAAGTTAACAAGACCTCACCAGCACCTCTTTCAACAGCTTCCTGAACCCAAGATATAACATCACGCCCGCTTCTTTCGCGACCATTATCTGTAAAAACCTCCCACCGCATTTCTGATATCTGCTTAGCTTCAATAGATAAAACCATACACTGACTACCAAACTGCTCAGCAATTTGGGTTATCAGGTTAGGATTAGCAACTGCTGCAGAATTTATTGCAACTTTATCGGCGCCAGATCGCAAAATATCAGCAACATCTTTAACTGAACGAATACCACCTCCAACCGTCAAAGGAATAAAAATATTCTTAGCAGCATTTCGTATGATATTTGCCAAATGGTTTCTTCCATATAGGCTTGCAACAGAATCCATGTAAATTAACTCATCTGCCCCTTGCTGATAATATCTAAGAGCAAACTCCGAAGGAGAGCCAATAACACGTAAACCCTCAAGGTGTATCGCCTTAATTAAATTTTCACCTTTTATATCTAGGCGGGCAATTAGGCGAAGGTTTGAATCGTATATCATAAATTTGAGTGCCATACTGCATGCCGCAACTTCCACTCATCGTGCGACTTATACCAAAGATGAGGCGAACGGAAATTGTCCGCAAGCAGGTCAAAATACTCTCTGCTCATTATAGGCTCCTCAAACATTTTAGAAGCTTCAGGAAATTCGTCCGCTGGAATGCTTAAATATTTAAATAACTCGTCGGCAAAACGCAGCGGAAACTCGTGATCATATTTTTTTACAAGTGCGAGCCCCTCCTCTCTTGTAATTTCACCAGAACGAATTTCCTGTGCAGCATCCTCTGTTGCCCTACCGCGACCAAACTTGATTCCAGTAGTGTAATAATGTAAGTCATCTACCTTGTCATCAATGCTACTATATTTACTGTAAGTGCCCGCCGTACGCTCTGGTGATGCCTCAAAACCGGCATGTTCAACCGCATAATAGTAAGCGGCCTGAGGGTGCCACTTTCTGTAGTAACCAAAGTAATGAACATGTACCTTATTTTTCGAATTTAAAAATAAAGGCTTATAAAGAAATAATTCACTTTCATCAACACCGTATTTTGCGATTAGCTCTTTCGTTGAAACTCCAGAAATAAAAAACTCATCTTTTAATTTGGATGAGTAAAACTCTTCGGAGAGTATTGGACTACCAGCTCTCTCTGCAGGTGAACCATACTCCGCCTCATGCTCCCCATAAAACACCAGAGGAATATCCATTGCTAATGCAAGCCGAGGACCTACTGATTTTTGCCCTAAAATAAATGGCTGGAATGGATGGAAAAGTACATCAACTGCAAGCCGCGTTAACAATCGATGAACTTTACCATTTGGCGTTACAGAAATATTATCCTGCCCAGAATGAATCCAGTGATCATGATTTCTCCTTCCCCATTCCGTATAAATATGGGGAGCCCATGTTACCGTTAATGGGTGCATGCCATATTTGTACTTTAATTCATGGGCAACAAAAATGCTATCCTTACCCCCAGAACCAGGGACAATACAATCGTAGCGACCATCTGTGCGCCTAAATTTATTACAAAGCTCTACAAGCTCATTCTCTCTGATTTGCCAATCAATTTTTTTCTTTCTTTCGGCAACGCCGCAAGCAGAACAAACCCCATCAGAGTCAAACTGAATAGTTTCTTTTTTTAATCCCGCTTTATTATTAAATTCAATTGTAGTTGAGGGCCTTTGATTAGACTCAACACACCTTGCGCAAAAAAAAACTTTATTTGGGAGCCCATACAGAACTTTATTATTAACTTCATAGTCTGAATTCCCAGAAAAATTACTCAAATCTACGGGTTTTGGTTTTTTTATCATAAAAGTATTGCACTTTTCAAAAAATATTTTTTATAGATAAACTGCTTTTTTCAACTTCCAATCACCATCGACTAGCTCCCATAAATGATCTGACCTCCAACTATCAATGATTTTATAGAATTCTTCGCTTGTAATTTGACAGTACTCGAGGAAATTATCAAAATACTTACTTGGAAATTCGTGATCGTATTTCTTGACAAGCGCCTTACCCTCTTCTCGACTTATCTTACCATCTCTTATTTCGTGAGCTGCGTCGGATGTTGCGCGGCCAATTCCAAACTTAATATATGCCAAATAGTAGTGAAATCCATCAATTTGATCATCCAAACTTGCATATTTCGAATACGTTCCCTGTGATCTTTCTGGATTTGGCATAAACCCAACATTCTCTTTACTGTAATAATAATTCTCTTGCGGGTCCCAAAATTTATAGTAACCCATAAAATGAATCTCAGTTTTGTTTGAGATAACATCTGCAAATTTCGGAGCCTTAAATGGATATAAATCACAATCAGTCAATCCATGTGTAAGCCAAAATTCAGGGGGCAATCCCGAAAAATAATGCTTATCATGATCCTGAATCTCTCTTGTTGGTGAATCCCAGTTCTTCATATCCCCCCCATATTCAACCTCACCATTTTCACCGTACATAATTAATTGAACATCGTGTTTTATAGCCATATGTAAAGGAAAATTTGTCTGACCATAAATGAATGGCTGAAATGGATCACCCAAGTGCTCAAAAGAAAGTTGGGTTAACTTCCTAGTTACCAGAGGATTTGGAGTACCCAATATATGATTAAAGCCTGATGCAACAAATGCATCTAAATTTTTTCTACCTATTTCAGTTGATTTCAATGGCGCCCAAGTTACAGCGAGTGGGTTCATTCCATACTTGTATTTTAATTGGTGAGCCACAAAGCTACCATCCTTACCACCACTACACGGAACAATAACATCATAGTTGCCATTATTTTTTCTATGTTTATCACATAAAGCAATGAGCTTCCTCTCCCTCTCATGCCAGTCAATACCTACACGCTTGAACTCGGCAAAACTACAAGCGGAACAAATCCCATTTTCATCAAAAGTAATTCTTGGCCTCTGATTTGATATGGTACATTTTTTGCAAAAATGTACTTCTCTAGGAAGGTTATATTGTCTTATAACATCTCGTTTCATAACACTAATCCCCAATCATCAAATTTTGCACCATTAACAAATCATTTGGCTTGCCAACATCCATCCAAGACTCATACATGGGATAAGCAATCGCTTGGAAGTCATTTGACCAAATTCTTTCAAATAAATTAGGCATATCACAACTCTCATCTTTTGCCAGAAAACGCAAAACAGAAGGTGATAAAACATAAACACCCGCATTAATGTGCGTAAGTGTTATCGGCTTTTCTTTAATACCAGTAATTTTTATACCATCCATTTGAACAACACCAAATGGATGTTGCCATTCATGCAATCGCACCGCCATGGTTGCATCAGCCTCATGCTTTATATGAAAATCAAGTAATTCACCATAACGAATGTTTGTTACAACATCACCATTAGTAACCACAAATGGCCTATCTAAAGCCTCACTTAAGGTGTAGAGCCCACCCGCTGTGCCAAGTGGCTTAGTTTCTCTTATATAGTGAATATTCAAACCAAAATTACTACCATCACCAAAATGGTTTTCAATAATGTCACCTAAATAATTTATAGAAATAATGATGTTCTTGAATCCTTCTGCCTTTGCATGCAAAATAATGTGCTCAAGCATTGGTTTGCCGGCAACTTGCAACATGGGTTTAGGACAATCTTCTGTAAATGGGCGCATACGTGTTCCACGACCGCCTGCCATAATAACCATGGTATTCTCACGCTCCTTTGGTTGCGCAAGTAGATCCCAAAGATGCAAGCCAATCACTTTCCCACCATCATCTACAATTGGAATTTGTCGAATTTTATTTACAGTCATTAACTTTAATACCAAATCACGCTGTAAACTTTGCGGCACAACTAATGGATTACGAAAAACCACAGGCGAAATTGTGCTTTGCAAGTTAAGCCCTTTCAACAACCCTCTTCTTATATCACCATCAGATAATGTACCTATTAACTTTTTGTTAGCATCAACAATTAATAAAATTTGTAACGCAACCTCATCAAGCTTTGAGATTGCATTTTGAAGTGTGTCATCTTCTGTTAAAAGTGTGTGCTCCCATTTTTCAAAAAATGGATGATGATTTGCATCAAATGGCGATGTCATAAAAACTCTTTTTTATCAAACCATCAAAGGTGACGGACTCCAGAATCCTCAAAATTTTCTCGCTTGCACCCCCAGAACCATAGGGGTTTATTATAGTATTCAAGGACTGTTGAAACTCAAACGAAAAAAGCCTCTGAATTGCCAATTGGATATCAATTATATTAGGTTCACAATCTATAACACTCGCCGCCCTCAAACGCCCGCGTTGACGATCGCCGATATTAATAGTACCCTTTTTCATACTTGCAACCTCTATAAGGCCACTTGATGAATTTCCAACAACGCCATCCACATGCTTAATACATGATAAATAAAGTTGCTGGCCAAGTGACTTAAATGCTTTAGCGTTGGTGTTTTTTAAACAAAAAATCTCAATTTCGCGTATCAGAGCGCGCCCTTCAGTATCCGAATTAGGAAATGTAAAAATAATTCCTGTATCCTCTACTTTTTCTAAGGCACTCAACAATTCTCTCATCTGTAGAATACTTGAGTTATTGTCAAGCGTAACTGGGTGAAAGGTTACCAAAAGATTTCGTTTTTGGAATTTATAGCCCAAAGTCCTTTCTAATTCTTCCTTTTCTAACAATTTCAGACGAAGAATATTGTCAATGCCTAGCCCTCCAACATTAAAAACCTTATCGACCTGCTCCCCCAACTGAATTACCCTCTTTTTATATTCTTCAGAAGCAACAAAGTGTAAGTGAGACATTTTTGTAATGCTGTGACGCATCATCTCGTCAAATGAGCCTTCCGTTGTTTCTCCGCCATGAAGATGTGCGATTGGAATACGAGCAATCATCGCAGAAATAGCCGCAGAATAAATCTCATAACGATCACCCAAAATTAAAAGTAAATTTGGCTTTAATTCCGCAAAAACATCTGCAAACCCAATAACCGCTAAACCCATTGATTTTGTAATCCCAATAGACGTATCAGAACTTAATAACATTTCAACTTTTCGGTCAATTGAGAAGCCATCCTCCTCAATTAGATTGACTGTTGAACCAAACTCAGGGGACAGATGCATGCCAGTGACAACAAGTTGCAAATCCAAAACTGATGACTGATTAATTCCTTCAATAAGCCAACGCATTAACCCATATTCTGCACGCGATCCAGTGACAACACAGATTTTTTTCATATCTGAATAAGATCATCCACATCAAAACTACGGTTAGCAACTCGTCCTATTACTTCATCCAAACGCATTGGGCTTATACCAGTGCCCGGTCGCTTCTGGGTAACATTGTCAGGTGTGAAGGTCTCACCCGCACAAATTGATTTTGCGGCAACCAAAGATTTTCGTACAACTAGAATATTTTCATTCTCACTTTTGCTTGGGCGCTTAATACCATCACCTAAGGCCTGTTCAATATTTCTAATAGCATAGACCAAATTAAAAAATTCATGGGGCTCCAAGCTAGCTCGATGATCTGGTCCAATTAAGTTTCGATCAAGTGTTATATGTTTTTCAATAATAGTAGCCCCCATCGCCACAGCAGCTATTGAAACCTCAATGCCTGATGTATGATCAGAATAGCCCACAGCAACTCCCAAGGCTTGACGTATGCTGCACATGGCACGCAAATTTACATCCTCCATCGGCGTAGGATATGCGCTATTACAATGCAATACTGTAATAAGCGAACGATTTGTTCCTGACATTTCTAAAGCATTAATTGCAGCCTCTATCTCCCCAATCGTTGCCATACCTGATGATAGGATAAGTGGCTTGCCAAATCTTCCGACATGTCTCAAATAAGGTAAATTCGTAATTTCACCGGACGGAATCTTAAACACCTCAAAACCAAGAGAGGCAAGATATTCAAGGCCTTGAATATCAAAGCAGGTTGAGAAAAATTTAATTCCACAATCTTGTGCGTGAGAAATAAGAATTCTATGCATCTCATCAGTCAATTCAATTTTCTTTAACATATCAAATTGTGATTGAAACTCATTAGAAGCGGTTATCTGGTAGTCAGCCAATGGGGCACTCTTAGTTGCAAGCCTCTCAGCATTAAAAGTTTGAAATTTAATTAGGTCAGCCCCAGCATTAGCAGCTACCTCAATAAGGTTTTTGGCTAAATTTATATCGCCATTATGATTAACGCCAGCTTCCGCGATAATTAACGTTTTATTAATCATATTTTTTTCTAAAAACTGATCCAGATGGGACGTCATTTAAGATTACATGCCCTGCACCTATGATCGCTTCATTTCCTATTGTAATACCCTCTTTAATCGTAACGCCACTCCCAACGAAAGTGCCTCGCCCAATATATACACCGCCATTTATTTTTACGCCCGTTGAAATATGACAGTGATCCGAGATTATCGCATCATGCTCAATCAATGCTAGGCTATTAATGATACAGTTTGCGCCCACTTTTGATCTGGCATTCACTATTGCACCATGCATGATAATTGTTCCCTCACCTACAGAGGCACTCTTTGAGCAATATGCATTTGGTGATATCACAACTGGTAGATTAGCTCCCAATTGTTTAACTAACTCATATAATTTTTCTCGAGTTTTCATGCTCTTAATTTGACCAACTGTTATCAGAACAGAATTTATTTCTTTAAGCAATTTGGGCAAATCACTATCTGAACCAAGAACTGGATAACCCATAACCAAACCAGCACCATCAGGCTGAATTACACCCTTGATAGTATATAAATTTGTGAGTTCAATTACATCAATACATGAACGACAATGCCCTCCACCACCAATCAGTATTAGTGGCCTCATACTAAATTTGCACCACTAGGAAGATTAATGATTCGCGACACCAATGACTCGGCAATTGGTAACGGTGATTTAGGGCAAGCCTGGTAAGGCTTTAAACGATGAATCAACTGCCACACTGGGCGAGTTTGAAGACCAGAATAATTGGTTAAACTTATAATGTCATCACGCTCATGAGCAAATTTTTTCGATAAAATCATAGCCTGCAGCCAATAATTACTCTCACAGTCATTGGGCTCCCGCATTATTTCAACGCCTTCAACTTTTTCAAAAGCAGTATTATATTTATGAAATAATTTTCGCTTTGCGGCTAAAAAAACAGGCAATTGCTCTAATTGCGCACATCCTAAAGCAGCATTCAGATTTGGCATGCGATAGTTGTAACCAATTTCATCATGAATATAATTCCAAGGGTGAGGTTGCTTAGCCGTGGTGGTTAAGTGCTTAGCATAGTCTGCCAATCTTTCATCGTTAGTCAGAATTGCACCACCTCCACCAGTGGTAATTATTTTGTTTCCATTGAAACTTATCACACCTAATTTTCCGAATGTGCCCGTATGTTTACCTTGATAGAAACTTCCCAAGGACTCTGCAGCATCCTCAACCATAACTAACCGGTAATCGTGCGCAACTGAAAGAAGACCCTCGAGATTGCAAGGGTGTCCAAATGTATGCATCGGAATCATTGCACGAATACGTCGTCCAGTAGTTCGATTTCGATAACCATCTATTGAAAATTCGGCCATGGACATCAACCACTCTCGTAATGCCTCTGGGTCAAGACCAAGTGTTAATTCATTACTGTCAACAAAATGAGGTACCGCGCCAAGATATTTCACGGCATTAGCTGTAGCTACAAAAGTAAATGATGGAACAATAACTTCGTCACCCGCTTGTACACCAGCCAACTGTAATGCAATCTTTAATCCTGCTGTACCATTAACAACTGCGACTGCCCGACGTGCGCCAGTATAAAAGGCAAGGTCTTTTTCAAAACGATCAACGTAAGCACCCACAGATGAAACAAAAGTAGACTCTATGCAATCTTGAATATACTTTTGCTCATTACCAACAAAGCATGGTGCATGTAATTCAGCCTTAGATACACCCAAGGCACTTTTTACAGCTTTTATAACAGCGTCTATAAAAATATTCACAGGTTGTATATTTTAGATTTATAGTCAAAAAGATTTGATCGTGTCGTGTACCATTCAATTGTCTCAAGAAGACCTCGCTCAAATCCTTCGACACCCCCATAATCAGGTTGCCAATCCATTAACTTTCGCGCTTTATCATTGTCTGCAAACAAACGTTTTACCTCACTTTTATCAGGGCGCAAACGCTCCTCATCAGTAAGAATTTCAATGTCTATGTTCATTAATTTAGCAATTGTTTGCGCAGTATCTCCAATACTAATTTCAAAATTACTCCCTAAATTTATTACCTCACCAATACCCGAACTTGACTCAAGTGCTTTAATAAAACCTCTCACGGTATCAATAATGAAATTGAAATCACGAGTTGGGCTAATCGCGCCGAGCTTAATTTGACGACAGCCAGAAGCAATTTGTGTAATGATTGTTGGAATAACAGCTCTAGCAGATTGCCTTGGTCCGTATGTATTAAATGGTCGAAGAGTAACTATCGGCGTATCAAATGAAAGATAAAAAGATTGTGCGATTTGATCTGCGCCAATCTTGCTGGCTGAGTATGGAGACTGCCCCTGCAACGGATGCGCCTCAGTTATTGGAACAAAGCATGCTGTGCCATAAACCTCACTTGTAGATGTGTGCACAACCTTACTAACACCCAATTCACGCGCCGCCTGAAGCACATTTAATGTGCCCTTGATATTTGTATCAATGTATGTTTCTGGAGAGTGATAAGAATATGGAATTGCAATTAAAGCAGCCAAGTGCAACACTGAATCACAGCCAGTCATCGCATTACGTACACCATGAGAATCACGTATATCACCTGAAAAAACTTCAAACTTTCCCTTAACATCTCGACCACAATGATCCAACCAACCCCAAGAATTAAAAGAATTGTAGTGGATGAAGACTTTTACATCATAACCTGCTCGCACCAATGATTCCGTAAGGTGTGAACCAATAAAACCACCAGCCCCAGTAATAAGTATTTTATTTTTCATGATTTTGTCTAATTAGAGACTCAGCCAAGTGCCAGTCTTTAAGCGAATCCAAATCTACTGATCGATCATTTGGCATAATATATCCTAATGTTTCAGTATCAACGAAACAACGCTTCTCAAGCAACCAATCTGTTCTTGCCAAATAAAGCGCACCATTCAAACCATATAGTGGAGGAAGATCTTGCCGTCTTAAAACATTAGGCTTATCTTTGATAAATGACTCAATCTCATACTTTGAGTTGCGCTGATAGATCCAATATGGGTGATTCTCCACTTCGGAAATTGATACAACAGATTTAGCATTATGCTGAAGAGAAAAATTCCAAATTCCATCAATATCTTCAAAAGTTCGCAATGGCGATGTTGGCTGCAAAACCAAAATCCAATCATAGTGTGGCAAACTTTCTATTGCATGAAGCACTGTCAAAATAGTAGGTGATTCATCTCCGGCCAAAGCAGAAGGCCGTTCAAAAGGTGTATCAGCTCCTAACGACGTTGCCAAAAACTTAATCTCTGAATCATCAGTACTTACAACAATCCGATCTATGCAAACAGATTTTTGGGCAGCCTCTATAGTCCAGCGAATAAGTGGCTTTCCCGCAAAATACTTAATATTTTTTTTGGGGATGCCTTTTGACCCGCCTCTGGCCGGAATTAATGCAAGAACACTCATTTAAAAAGTTGTGGAGTTAGATTGTTGAAAATCTCATAATAATAAGAATGTAAAAATAAATAAATTAAAGTAAATTATTTGGATATTTCATCCAAGCCCTCAAGGTATCCATGTTAAAGGTGTAAAAATGATAAGCCAATATGAAGGTCTGGTTCATATTCATTTGGAGATCGCTGAAAACTAATGTGTGCACCTATTTCTGCATTATTCCAGTGAGATTTTTTATCTATTATATTTCTTAAAAGTCTTTCATCCATCGAGCATATGAGCGTATTAACTCTGCCCTCAACTGTGTCAAGTTTAGTAAAAGATGGGTAAATTTGATAATACTTATCATAAACATCAATAATAACTTTAAAGCGTGAAGATATTTTGTAACGATTCATTCGATCAATCATTCGATTGACCGCCGTCTCCAAATCAGTTACGAGGCTTCCCTCAGCTGGAAAATCGTCATACTGATAAGGGTATTTAATAGTAGATAACTCTTCATTTATGTATCTATGCATCTCTATCGTGTCAACAGGAATATAACGATTATTTGAAATACCTGTTTCTATATCTAAAATATCATTTTCCCTAAGTAATACCACTTTTGTAGGCTCAATATTGTGCTCACTCAACCAATCCGCACATTCATCCCATGTGGTTGTTCCAAGATATTTATTTTTGTATGAAAGATCTCCACCAAGCACATAGGCGCCAGCAAATGGAAGAATAAACTTAGGTGTCATTGCATTAATCACACCCTTTAAATGCTTGAAGTTTCTATCTAACAACTTTTTTTGCTCAAAAAATTTATCATTTTCAGTCAGATTATCAAAACAACTAGGGTAAGGCCCCGCCGGATTGTAACTGAGCAAAGCAATCGTGATTTCCCCATATCTTTCTCTCAGCATGTTAGCGGACTCAACGCTCGGAGCATTATCATTTCCATTAAAGGCAGAAACACCATTACAAGATAAAAGTAATGCTGAGTTAATGATGTCACCAACCTTTGCCTCATGGAAGTGATGCTTTACAAACGGAGAAAACATAGTAAGCTCAAACTCTTTAAAAAATACAGTCTGATGGTCTTTTATTTTTATAAGATTGTTATATCCAAGTGAGGTTAGTTTTTTTATTAGAAAATTAGGCCCGTGATCCAAGACAATTAATGGAAGTGACTTGTCGAAGTTGAAATGTCTTTCGTCGAAATGGTCTGGATGCAAATGTGATACATATATTGCATCCACCTCCTGCAAATCCTTAAGCTGAGTTTTAAGTTTGTGGAAATGACACCAACTACCCTCAAAAACACCGTCAACCAACCAAGGGTCACAAAGAATTTTAGTGCCATCTTTTCCAGTAAAAACACCGCACGCGTTTGCAATAAACTTAAATGTTAGATTTGATTGATTATGCAATCTTTTCATTTTAAATGCCTTTTGAGTTTTATTCGTCGAGTATTTATTTCAACTAATTAATTGACATCGGCTAAATGTTTAGCCATCTTAAGGAAACTTGGTTAAAGGGCTCTCATTTCCAATCAAATTAATTTAGAAAATAAGTAAGTAATTTTAATTACGCCACTTTTATTCATTAACATTACTTAATTACTTAATTTCTTGATAAATATACTTTCAAGTGAATTTTTTACTGCAAAACATAAAGATGTTATCTCATTAGCTCGATAAATTTCTGAACCTGCAATCTCTGGATATCTGCTTAAACTACTAGGGTTTAACATTACCGGATAACAACTATCCTGATATTTCTTAAAGATAAAATCTTGAACTTCTTTCGGTGATGCGATGTTTTTATTAACCAATTCTGAATAATTGCATAAACTCCAATTATATGTATTTGGCAACCCCTTATACCATGGATCCCCAAAGTAGACCGCCTTCTTACCAGTCAAAGCTGCTTCTATTGCAACTGTACCAGTAATTGTCGCAACAAATAATGAATATTTAATTAAATCAAATGATTCCTGCTCAACTCTCACAAAGAAAACATTTTTCAAATCATTAACAGCATCATAAAAAAAACTACTTCTGCCCAAGTAACCACTTGCGCCCGAATATTTATAAAATTGCGAAGGGTGCTCCTTAATAAGAATTTTAATATCTTTTGGAACCCAATCTCTTAACGCTACTAATGCAACAAACTGATCATAAAAATCATTGCCCTCTGGATTAGTAGAACATTCTGGCTCATAGTGCATTGCATAATAAACAAAATCCGAGGAATTTAAATCTTTTAGATGCAAAATATTTGAAATAATTAAATATTTTCTAAGAAGTCTATTCCTTCTATTTGAAATAATTTTTTTAATTGAATAATTACTAATATTAATTTGATTTTTAAAATCTTGATAAAAATATCTTTTTAATGTCAAATCATCAAAGATGGGTTGAATTCTTTTAATAATACTATTTTTAGAAATCAGTAGCATTTTCAGTAAAAGCTTGCTCATCTGCCCTTGATAAAAATACTCACCAACTCTTTTGAGTATAAAATGCAAACTTAATCCTGCTTTATTTCTTTGTTGAGCTAAATATATAGGTTCATACTTCAAATTCTCGTTAAGGTTGGAAATTTTTTGAAAATATGCGCTCATATATTTTAAAACAACTTGGTCTGATATTTCAGGTTTAAACCTTTTTACCACATCCTCATGTTGCTCAAAAATAGAAGTAAGATAAATACAGGGGAAAATGCTCCATTGTCTAATTAATAAAATAGGTATATTCAAATATTTTCCGATAAAAAATAATGAAAATGTTTCATGTGTGTGAGGAGCATCACAAAAAATTAAAACGTCCGGCTTCAGTATTTTAATTTTTTTAAACCAAAAAGTTGTTAATCGATAAAGCAAAGACTCTCGATCAAGTCGATTAAATGTTCCAATATGATCCATCCGGTCCATCATTTTGAGAATTTGATCTTTATATTTCAAAAAGCCTTCGTGAGAAAAAAACTCTGAAAACTCTTCGGAGTAATCAATATCATCAAAATTGCTCAAATCATCATAGAATGATTTTTCTCTCAAAACTATTCCCGGATATAAATCATCAAACTCTGCGTATAGCCTATCATCCCCATAGAGAAGAGTTGGTTGGGCTATATTTTTTTCTGATAAAAAATTTACTAGCGATAAAAACTCTCTTCGTCCACTGAAGTTAAAAAAATATTTAGGCATTATTTGTTTTTATAATTATTAAAATCAATTAATTACAATTAATTAGAACGGTTTAAAAAATTAAATATAATATATATTATTTAATCATCAATTTATATAAATAATTTTTAATCTTTTTAAGATTTCTCAAGATTAATATAATTACATAACTTTAGTGTCATAGATCTTATTTTTTAATTTGATATTTATATAACAAATTAAATATTAGGTTAATTTAAAAATTAGCCTGGTAATTTTAAATTTTTATCGCTTTTATCTTGCCACATTCATCCTCATACATTAAGTTAACTTTTTTTATTGTCCGCTGCCAATAAGCTTCGTTAAGATTAGAGTTAACTTCGATTAATTCTGGTTTCTGTTTCACTAACTCTAAAACTGTATCAAGCCCAAAAACCTCACCATGCCTATAAAGAGCCTCAAAAATTTTTACAAAAAGAGAGAAGTCTTCCTCATAATCAAGCGTGAGTCGGATTTTTTCATTAATATGCGCAGGGTTATTAACTTTAACTGAGTCTGTTTTAATTAACCCTGTCTTAGTGAAAAAATATATAAAACCAGTATCATTTTGATCTGACTTGTAATGGCTCATCACCTTTCTCATAGCTTCTCGCGTAAAACTCTTTGATGCTACGCCAAGTGGCAATCCATCACATGTGACAATGCCCAAATCAGAATTACTGAGGAGTTTATTCATTGTCATATCCATGTAGGATGGCTCAGTTAATGGGTCATCACCATCTACTTGAATTACTGCATCAAGATCAAAAAACTCCATTGCATCAGAAAAACGCTTTATGATATCGTCGCGACTTCCGCGAAAAGTACTTGCACCATAAGCCTGTGCAATATCTACTAAAGGGTCGTCACTAGCATCCTCTGTAGTGCAAATTATGATTTTATTAGGATCATTTATGTATTTACTTGAGCTGACACGATCCAACAAATGATAAACCACCGGCCTTCCACAAATTTTTCGAATTGCTTTACCCGGAAGACGCTCGGATGCAAGACGAATAGGAATCAAAGCCCCGATACGTTTCATATTCTATCTCCTCTGGAGCTTAAGTAAAGTATTGTATTGTCTTACGAAGAGCTTCTACATGAGGTTCTGCAGCACTCTTGCTACCAAAATTGGTTACAAATTGCATCAACTGTGGCTGAACACGTTCCGCCACAGGACAATGCTGATTTTTATATTCAATAGAATTATAGAGGGGTGGGCATAGCTTCTTCCATTCTCCGCTAGCAAAAATAGTTTCGTTATAAAGCAAGGCCCAAGCAGCATAAATCCCATCCCCTCCAAACTCAACATACTTTTCACGGAACGACCTCCAAGAAATACTAGGGTGAACATAACGGCAGGTCCAGGTCCAGTAAGTATTCACATAACCATCAATAGTTTTTTGTGGTAGTAAATAATCACAACCACTGAGAGCATCAGCATACATTGAAGCAATTTCCATACGTAGATTAATAAAAAATTCCATGCGCTCTGTTTGAGCTAACCCCAGAGCAGCCGCCACTTCAGGCATACGAAAGTTATAACCAAAAGCATCATGACGTTTATACATCGGGTCTTGGAAGATGTCTTTATGGCGTCGAATACGACCATCACCAGCTGGCAATGCTGCGTACCCTAAACTACCGAACTTACGCATTTTAATCGCATAATCCTCATTATCAGTAACCACAATGCCACCATCACCAGTGGTGATATGCTTTGAATTTTCAGTGGAGAAACTAGTAATTTGAGCAATTGTGGCTATAGATTTCCCCTTATACTCAGCCATATGAGCCTCGGCCGCATCCATAATCACCGGTATGTTATGCTTGCGAGAAAGTTCCATAATACGATCCATATCGCAACAAAGTCCATAAAGTGCAACAGGCATAATTGCTTTAGTTCGCGGAGTAATCTTACGAGCTATGTCATCTGGATCAATGTTAAAAGTCTCTTCATCAATATCTGCAAAAACGGGTATGGCATTTTGAGCCAAAATTACATCTAAATTTGAAATCACAGTAAGTGGGGTGGTTATTACTTCATCCCCATAACCAACCCCAACCGCATAAAGTGCAGCCTGCAAAGTGCCAGTACCCGAATTAAAAGTTACGGCATACTTCGATCCAACTTTAGCTGCAAAAGCTTGTTCAAAACGATTGTTCATATTTCCAGAGGTGCCCGAACCAAAGCCAGAATCAATGACCTCTCTTAAATATTTAAGCTCAAGATCTCCAAACCGCCATGTATTTTTCATCCTATATACCCTGTTAACTTGATTTATTCATATCAGAATCATTAAAACAAAATTCGTGCTTAAAACAACCCAGATAAATATGGTCACAGTAACCATCCTCGTAACAATCTTGAAGACGCTGAACACCCTCCTTACTAAAACCTAACTTAGTAAAAACTCTAAGCATTGCCGGATTAGCCGCCATCAATCCTGCATTAATTTTACGCAAACCAATTGCCTTAAATAAGTAGCTAGTCGTGGTTCGAATTGCATCTGTAGCAACTCCCTGACCCCAAACAGTCCGATCTCCAACTAAAATTCCAATTTCAGCTGTACCAGCACGCCAATTTATGCCACTTACTCGAACGGTTCCAACAAAACGGGAATCATTATTTAAGTAAATTGCTAAAAATATATCTGTGCGTGAAATCATTACGGCTTCGCAGTAGCGACGAACATCTTCCAATCGAACCGGCACTAGATAATCAACCCTGTTTATTGTTTTAACTACCTCGTAGTCATTTAGCCACGCCAAATAAGATTGATCTTCTATGTTAACTGAAGAAAAAGTTTGTAAAAATATGTGCCGTCCCTGTAATCGAAACACTACTACCCCTTTCGCTTTTGCATTAGGAATTCAACTAATTCAAAATCAAATAGATTGCCTACATGAATGCTACGATCCTCAGGCATCTCGTATACCTCAAGTTTCGATCCAAAAAAATTATGGGACTTCCGTAGCGATGCTAACCGTCCAATTTTGATTGCGCCATTAGGCCGATAAACAGGGGGCAAAAGTAAGCGCTCTTTTAAAAATTGATCACCAAAATACATAGCCCATCCATAAGGATTTTGATGTACTACCCAATGAAAATAATGTGGATCCACAGCAGTTACTGAGACCAAGTAATCTGTTTTTGTATCAACAAACTGGTTCCAACTATCTCGAATATCATCGCTATTTCGAAGAGGTGAGGTGGGCTGCAAACATACAATCGCATCTGTGAGCTTACCCTGAAGCGCAAGAGCCTCTGCCAATTCTAAACAAACATCTGTGGAACTAACTAAGTCGCCTGCGAGATTTTTTGGTCTAGGGTGAACATTAGCTCCAGCTTCTTTAGCAATAGTTGCAATCTCTGCATCTTCAGTTGAAACCCAAACACTGTCAAACACACCACTTCTAATAGCAGCATAAATTGTGTGATTTATCATGGGGTAACCAGCCAAAGATAAAATATTTTTTTGGTGTAATCTTTTGGAATTCCGTCTGGCTGGAATTACGCAAAGAGGTTTCATTGAAATTCCACCATCATCAATCTCCATCTTCATTGCAGAAAAGATCCCAACTAGCTGGAGTTCCCTTTTTGACAGGCAACATAACTCGGCGACCAAGTAAATCATTAAAGTATTTTGGAGATAAACCACCCCCAGGTCTAATGCAACGGAGATTATCTTCACTCAATATATCACCAGGCTCCAAATCTTGAGTTATGTAAATAGATCGCCGAAATTTAAGTGAAGAAATCTCACCTTGAGTTGGCCCATAACTTATCGAACCCAAAGATTGCCAAGCTCTTTGTGTCTCAGTCACCAACATAGCAAGCTCTTGGGGCTCAATAGAAAAAGCAGCGTCTACACCACCATCTTCTCGAGCTAAAGTAAAATGCTTTTCAATCACTGTTGCCCCAAACGCAACAGCTGCTACCGAGACCCCTATCCCCATAGTGTGATCAGACAACCCAACCTCACAGTTGAAGGTCTCCCGTAGATGTGGCAAGGTACGAATGTTACTATTTACAGGATCTGCTGGATATGTACTTGTACACTTAAGAAGTATAAAATTTTGATTACCGGTAGCACGTATGATGGCGACTGCATCATTTAATTCCTCAGATGTTGCCATTCCCGTTGATAAAATTAGGGGCTTACCAGTTGCGGCTACCTTACGAATTAAAGGTAGATCTGTATTTTCAAATGAGGCAATCTTATAGCATGGCACATCAAGCGACTCCAAAAAATCTACAGCACTAGCATCAAAAGGAGTGCTAAAACATTCCATACCAAGTTGGTGCGCTCGGCAGAAAATTGGTTCATGCCACTCCCAAGGAGTATAAGCTTGAGCATAGAGCTCAAACAGAGATTTGCCAGCCCACAGTGAATTGGCATCTTGAACCATAAATTCTCCGGCAGCAATATCTAACGTCATAGTATCTGCAGTATATGTTTGCAGTTTTAATGCATGAGCACCTGCCTTAGCTGCCGCGTCCACAATTGCCAAAGCCTTCTCAAGAGACTGGTTATGATTACCTGACATCTCCGCAATAATAAAAGGTGGATTATTTCGACCTATATTATTGTGTCCAATCTTAAATTCACGATTCATCAATTTAGTCGCTTTTTGTACCTATACATAACAACAGTATATCCTGCGGCATCAAACATCTGAAAGGATTTTGAGTTGCTGGACAAGACAGTTGCCTCGAGACTTTTTAAGTTTAATCTAAACCTTCTCAACCAGGCTTCACCAGATTTTAGAATTAAACCTCCAATACCTTGCCCCCTGCTTCCCGGCACACGGTATATTGATACCTCAATATGAGTCTGACAATGCTCATAACGAAGAACTCCACATGGACCATAATCATCTTCACATATAAGCAAGTCAATTTGCTCATCCGCCAAAACTTTATTCATCCATACTAAATGGTCAGCCAGGGAAATTTTTTGGGTATTCAAAGACTGCTCTCGAATTTCTTGATGATTACGCCAAGCATAGATAAGCTCAGAATCAAATTTTGTTGCAGGACGTACTTGAATTTTTGGAAAACCCATTTCTCGAACTACCCGACTGCATCCTTTCGCGTCAACAAGATTAGCAGCCATAATGGACTGATGTCTCAAAGCAGTTGGTGACAACATTGCAAATTTCAAAGATTTAATGATTGCGCTCACTCGTAAACTGACGTCGATAAGGCTTTCAGCAGCAACGAACGCACAACCACTTTCACCAATAGCCCGCAATCCAGGCAACTGATTATCCGCAATTGGCACGACGATTGAGGGAACACCGATGGAGCAACGCTCCCAAACAGCTGTTCCAGCACCTCCTATAACTAAATCAGCCTTAGCCATCAATTGCGCAATATTATTTGTTTGATAATGAAAAATTACGTTAGATAGATTTTCACATTGAAGAGCCACCGACTCAACATGGGGGCATACAGCGCCAAGTACAACATCAATGGTCAAATCTTGTGTATTCAAGCATGACAGGATTTCAGCTAACAAATGACTAGTGATGTTTTCTAAATCGGCCCCTCCAAAAAAAATCAATAACCTACGGACCACTCCATCACGATAAGTTTTCACAGATCTAACGTCTATAAATTCTTGCCTTAATAGCGCAAAACTAGGGCCAATTAACTGGCGCACATCTTTGCCAACATAATTCTTATAACGCGTATCACCATCAATGTGTAAATTTTGATCTAACAGTAATTCACAATCATGAGTTCTGTTTGCCAAATCATCAATTACCAAAATGGAGTTAACCATAGGTCGAATAAATTTTTCCCATTTAGCGTCAATTCCATAATGATCAACGACTAACCAATCAACCCCTTCTAGAATACTAAGCGCTTTTTTTGTCTCTCGGGCATCTTTTAACCAATTTGAATCAATCACCGAATTATCATGCAAGAAATTCGTCTCAATTTTAATCAAACCATAACCACGAGATGTAATCAATTTTTCCAAATCGCCAATGCAGGACTGACAAATAAAAGTAATTAATGCACCATTTTTTTTAAGTTCATCAGCCAGTGCTATGCACCGCATCAAATGTCCCAAACCGATAGATAAGCCAGCATCAACTCTAATTGCAGCCTTAATCATATTTTTCTCCCCCACCGTCGAGGATCAATTATTTCCGGATCTTCAATTGCATAACAATCTGTTTCAAATACATTTGAAATTACTTCACTCGCAGCAATAATTTCCTCAAGCTGGGATAAGCTCTCACACCCGAGAATAACTTTGTCAACTTCAGGTTGTTTTAAGCAAAATCCGATAGCCGCAGCTAAAGTCGTTATACCATGCACTCTACATCGTTCATGCCAAGCTGCTTGAAGGGGTCTCATCAAACTTAAGTGGTTTGGCAATTTTAACGGCTCCACCACAAGAGCTCCCTGAAGTAAAGCGCTACGAACATGTATCTCTATACCGATTGACTTAAGCTGGGCTAACAGCCCGCTATGAATAAAACGCTGATCATAAAGATTGAGAGGCAACTGAACTAAATCAATCTTGAATTTATCTAATATTTGAATAAGTTGATTGGGATCATATACAGAAACGCCAATTTTCTGAACCAATCCTTTGGACTTCAGTAACAAAAGAGATTCCCACAGCTTAATTCCGTGACTCAAAAAAAGTTCCTCTGCATGATGAATAAGTAACCCATACACATGATCTCGTTTCAAAGAACCAAGGGATTTCAAAAATCCATCAATAACATTTTTTACACGACTTGAGCTTGCTCCATGCTGATCGTAAGGCAATGTTTTAGTGACAATATTAAAGTAAGAATTTTGTGCAACACCCCCAATAATCTCTTCAGCAATTCCATACGCAGGTGCTGTATCTATAAAATTGATACCAGATACTTTTGCCCGCAGCATCATTGTGGAAACAGTATCAATTGATGGTTGCCCAAATTGATTAGCAATGCCGTAATCTACCCCCCACTGAACGCTACCTAAAGCTACTCGACCACCTTTAAGCTCTTGCATATTACTTTCTGCTTAAAAATAAAAACCCATAAAAAAAGAGAATGGAATGGGGAATTAAAGATTTGTAAAAGTTGCATTAATCCCAACAAGAACTTGACTTATCCACAAAATATGATGTCCTAATTTTGTTTTAGTATTGAAATTACATACTCTTGTTCAGAACTTAATAATCCGGGATGTATAGGCAAACTTATAACCTCCTCATGAAACAATTCAGCATTTGGGTAGTCACCTTTCTTAAAACCGAACCTTTCATAATATGGTTGACGATGGACCGGAATATAGTGAAGGTTTGCCGCAATACCTTTTTCTATCAATCTCTCATAAACTTGGCGTTGTGATTTCTTATATAAGTCTTTACGTATTCGTATGGGATATAAATGATAGCTAGAATATGTTCCAGGCATCTGCCAGGGTATTATAATTGCGTGTTTACCAAGCTCTTCATCATATCTTTTAGCAATTTGGTGTCTAAGACCCAAAAACTCATTAAGACGGCTAAACTGACTTAAGCCAAGCGCAGCCTGAATATCCGTAAGACGATAATTATACCCAAGCTCAATCTGCTGATAATTCCAGATTTCATGATTTGGTCGTGTACTCATCAAACTTACATCACTTGTTACACCATGAGAACGTAAACGACGCATACGTTCAGCTATCCGGTCATCATTAGTTAAAGCCATCCCCCCCTCACCGCTAGTAATAATTTTTACGGGATGAAAACTGAAAACAGTTATTTGGCTGTAACCACAAGAACCAATTTTATAAGATCCTAGCGAAGCACCGATTGCATGAGAAGCATCTTCAATAATCTTAAAACCGTACTTTTCGCTTAAAAAATGAATCGCAACCATATCACAGGGCTGACCAGCGAAATGAACAGGAATGACAATCTTAGGAAGAGTTCCATTTTTTTCAGCCTCAATTAACTTCCTATGTAATTTTTCAGGGCAAATATTGTAAGTGCGCGGATCAATATCCACAAAATCGACATTGCCTCCGCAAAAGAGGGCACAATTAGCGCTTGAAACGAAAGTATTTGGCGTTGTCCACAGCCAATCGTCGCGACCAAAATCTAGGGCAAGACATGCCACATGAAGTGCACTTGTAGCACTGTTTAGAGCAACAGCATTCTTTGCGCCACAAAAATCAGCAATTACTTTTTCAAACTTAGGAACAATTGGGCCCTGAGTAATTAAATCAGAATGAAGAACATCGACGACTGCCTTGATATCAGCATCAGATATGTTATGCCTACCATAATAAATCATAAATAAAAACTCCCATCTTGAGTCGAATATGAACTCTCAGAAATTATTCAATGAGTCATGGATTGATTTAACATTTAAATCAAACACTCATTTTTTTGAAAATTGAATTTTTTATTTGCAGCTCTTCATACGTGCCACTGTCTATCAATTCCCCTTGATCCATAAGGTAGATTTTATTACATTCTCGTAGCGTAGTTAGCCTATGTGCAACTAATATAATGGTTCTCGGGTCACCCAAATTCTTCAATGCATTCATTACTGCTTTTTCAGTAATTGTATCCAGCGCACTGGTTGCCTCATCTAATACTAATACACTAGGATTATGATAAAGTGCGCGAGCTATCCCAATACGCTGGCGCTGCCCCCCGGAAAGACGAAGCCCTCTTTCACCCACTCTTGTGCTATAGCCATGCGGAAGTTTTTTTGTGACAAAGTCATGTAGGCATGCAATTTTTGAGGCACGCTCCACATTTTCTAAAATTACCTCATCACACGGAACTCCAAATGCAATATTTGCCAAAATAGTGTCATCTACCAGATAAATTTGCTGAGGCACATACCCAATTGTAGACTGCCACCTCCTAAGATTATTTGAATTAATACATTCGCCATCTACCCTTAACTCGCCCTCAGTCGGATTTAACAATCCCAAGATTAAGTCTATAGTTGTTGACTTTCCACTTCCACTTGAACCAACAAAACCTATAGTTTGATTTGCAGGTATATCAATATTAAGCCCTTTAACAGCATCATTTAAAGCATTAGGATACCGAAACACTATATTTCTAAGTTTTATACTTGAGTTAACCAAGAGTTTTTTTGTATTCGAATTTTTCGCACTTACAGCGTTAAACTCCACGACTTCTGAATGCAATAAATTTACCGCATGAGAAGCAAAACGAATTTGCGTAAATGCGCCATAAATCTGCTGCAATGCAGGCATTAAGCGGTACCCCGCGAAGGCATATAGCACAATAATTGGCAATGCAGCCTTGAGCCCATTTTCATCCCTATACATTAGGATGAGTGTTAAGACTAGCATTCCACCGAAGGCGATAGCCTCAAAAAAAAATCGCGGAAGCTGACCGGTTATGCTAGCAGTGGCCTGAGTTTTTGCATAAACTTTTGCGGGAAAAGAAAAACGTTCAATATAAACTTTCTCCAATCCAGACAACTTAACTTCCTTGGCCGCACTAAAAGCCTCGTTTACGACCATAAAACGATCATGATTAGAGTTGAAGCTTAGTTTACCTAATCGATCAATCAAGCCCTTTGTCAAGAATAAGACAACGATATAACTCACTCCCAGTACAAATCCTACTGTGATCGCTAAAACCGCATCAACAAACAGTAAAACCAAAAGTATTGAAAAGGCTAGTGTACTTTGAACGATGAGATTTATCATAGGCAACAACGCATTACCAACAACAACCCCAACCTGAGATAGGATATTTTTTCCAAGATCCGCACTATGTTGATTTAAAAACCAGATATAGGGTTGATGCAAGTACCCCTCCACCAACCTCCGTGAGATAGCATACTCTCGCATTAAAGCAAACCTTGTTTGAAAAAAAATTGTTAGTGCCTTAGCTACTAAAGATATAACCAATAAGAAAACTACCGCAAAACCTAAGGCAAACAAAAAAGCCTGCTCGGTATTAAATCCAACCCTTTCATAAACAGCTTTCAATATCGGATTTGACTCAATTAACTGCGGATTAGCCAAAACGGCAAAAAATGGAAATACAGATAAAACCCCTACAGCCTCAAGGAAGGACACAAACAAAATTAAACATAAAAGTAGAGCAGCTTGCCTTCGCTCAACTCTTGATAACAAGTCAAAAAGCTTCGAAAAAGTTGATATAAAACTCAATTATTGGATCTCTCTAAAAAAGCTAGCCATAAAATCATAGTAATTAAAACCAAGCTCAGTCAATTGAATCATTTTTTTTGGTACTTTTTGCTAAGACAATCATCAGACTCAAACATAAACCAGCAAATAAAGAAACAATCAAAATGTTTTTCTTTGGGGGAGATATCTCTTTGGCTGCACCATAAACCGGAGCTATCAATTTAGTTTTTCGATGTGAGGCTGAGGCTAGGGTTTTATTTAACTTAACAATTTCAGTAAAAATAAGATCTACATTATTATGTGTGTGACGCTTTGAAACACCAGGTAGAGCCTCATCAATTAACAAAGATGCGCCCTCAAATTTTTTTAATTCATTTATATTTAAGGTAATTCGCGTTTTTATTTCCTCGACATAGACGTTGGCAAGTTGATTTTGTCTATCTTGAATTGCTTCAAAGAGTACGTTCACACAACTCACGGCTGAATCTCTTGAGTTCATTCGAATTTTTAATTCAACAGCAGACTTAGCTCCTTTAATTGGTGCAATGATTACATTATTTGCAAGCACCTCAGCACCATTAGCTAAACTATTTAAACCACATCCATCTATTTCTTTGTTGGTATACGAGGTTGGTTGTCGCATACGTGCTATGAGAAGAGATGGCTCTTCAACAGAAACCAAAGCCGAGGAATTTTCTCTGTCAATATTGATTTCCGCCATCTGAATATATGCAATTGCTTCAAATTGAATAGGCGCAAAAAATATACAAGCTCCAGCCGCGGAAATACACAGTATTTCAGTTACTAGAAAAATTTTCCATGATTGAGTTAAAAGCTGAATCATGGACTTTAAAGAAATCTCTCTTTCAATTTTTTGATCTACCATTTAGTTACGCTTTTTTGAGTAAAAAATCTTAATAATACAGAGAAAGTCGATTAGCCAATAACGTTTAAGATATCGGATTATGGTGATTATTAAATAATTTGTTTAATAATCACCAAGAATATACCAGTTGATGGCTTATTTATTAATTCGCAGTCAATATCAACATCACCGCCATGCGCACAGCAATACCGAAGGTAACTTGTTTGAGGATGACTGACTGAGGGCCGTCAGCTACATCACTGGCAATCTCTACTTCACGATTCATTGGGCCTGGGTGCATCACAATCGCATCAGGCTTGGCTAACTTGAGTCTTGCTTGAGTAAGGCCCCATTGCTTAAAGAAAGCATCTCCTTCAGGCACTTGACCTGCTTCCATGCGTTCTTTTTGGATTCTGAGGGTCATCACCACATCCACATCTTTCAAACCTTCTTCAATGTTGTTGAAGATTTTGACGCCCATCATGTTGAGGTCTTTGGGAAGCAAACTTTCTGGACCAATCGCGCGGATTTCTTTACACCCCAAAGTAGTCAGTGCATGAATATTCGATTTAGCCACACGACTATGAACAATGTCTCCAATGATGGCTACCTTGATCTTAGTGAAGTCTTGTTTGTAATGGCGCATGGTGTACATATCGAGTAAACCTTGCGTCGGATGTTGATTGGTACCATCACCTGCATTGATCACATGAACATGTGACGGTAAATGTTGTGCCACTTCAACAGCGGCACCGGTGGTTTTATGTCTCACAACAAAGATATCGGCTTGCATCGCTACCAAGTTATCAATGGTATCGAGCAATGTCTCGCCCTTGGCAGTCGATGATGTTTGTATATCTAGATTGACCACATCAGCTGACAAACGCTTGGCAGCTAATTCAAAAGTAGTTCTGGTGCGGGTGGAGTTTTCAAAGAAGAGGTTAAATACATTGGTGCCTCTTAATAAAGGCACTTTTTTAACTTCTCTGTCTGAATCACTGACTGCCACAAACTGCTGGGCAGTATCTAGGATATGAAGAATATGCTCTTTAGACAAACCTTCTAAAGTCAATAAATGGGTAAGTTCACCTTGATCATTGAGCTGAAGTTGGCTTG
>JACCDO010615287.1_pt1 | contig 57452 bp, 28 predicted proteins | sample 7446101 | NCBI WGS metagenome assembly JACCDO01 (sample SAMN15323440, study PRJNA562643) | freshwater metagenome | isolation source: river surface water | place: USA:Blue River Watershed | collected 2017-08-16 | reverse complement strand
TATGGAAAGTGTTTAATATCTATTTTTATTAATACAAAATTTATTTATTAAATAATTCCAAATTTTACATGAATTAAATCTCATAATGCAATTTCTCTGCCATTTCTGCATAAAATTGAAAGTTTGATAAAATACTCCGGCGTAAAAATACACTTTCATCGAATTTTAACTTCTAAGTATCTACCGGTACCATAAATACTCCTTCCACTGAAGACGGTTCAATTCAATTGAATCAATTGTGCGTTAGTTGTACCAGATTATCGGTATAAACTTATAGTATCTTTAAGAATGATTCGTGGTGTTCGGCAGCTAAAAGAATTAGTTATTAGATATAGTGATTTAGATGGTAGCTCTAAAGGTAAAACATGATACATAATAACTTTATTGCCATATAATGATAATTTTGATAAGATTATTATTTCACTTCATTTTATTTTATTTTTATTTTATTTTGTTATTTTATTTGTAGGTGTTAGAGAATGGATGAGAAATGATTTAATAACATTGGCCAAGAATAATGATGCAGTATTATTTAAAGCAGAAAAAAAAAGATGCGCCCATCCATTCTTAAGAGGAATTTATGCGAATGGTAATAGTAAAACTATATGCATTAAAAATTTAAGCAAGGAAGAAATACATAGTTATGCACTTGATTTGAGGAATCAAGTTGGTCGTAAAGTATCAACCATCGGATACAAGAAACCAGTAATAAGTGAAAACCCGTCAATTCAAGGTTTATGGGATGCACAATTAGATCTTTATAGTATTCCTAAATTTAATATAAAGGATATATACTAATTATCCAAATATTGTATTTCTTTGTATAATTAATAACGCTAGCTTTTTACATTTCTATAGTAATTTATTTAAAAGAATGAAATTTAAATATCGAAGTATATTTGTAAAATTCTTGGTGTTATTGACTTTGCATTAAAAACTCACTTCTAACAGACTAACTCTGACACCGTTGAATGTATGACAATGTCTGACAATGTGTGACAATTTGTGACAATGACATTGATGCCGGTATTCCGAAACTCGAGTCTCGAGACTCGTCGAAATTTAAAGATATTTTAACCGGAAAGTTAAAAACCGTGGTTAAACTCAAACTCGAATTGAAACGTACCAAATGTTGTAATTAGAGACAAGGTTCATCACTAGAGAAAGAATGGGCAATCGGTTAACATTTCAAGATCATTCTGAAGTAGAAAATGAAATACTAGTAGATGAAAATTCTGTAAAATTTTTTAATTCATTATCTAATATTCATGTCAATGATATTGTATATCGAGTTCTTGGTATTGAACTTAATCATGAGGATTTAGTTGCTAGTGATCCGTTAATTGATATCAATGATAGTAATAAACCATTGTCTTGGCGGGATTATTTCTCATCAATCACCTATATTAAAGAAAAAATTGAGAAAGAAAAAAAAATATTAGAAATAGAAAACTTTCATCCAGCATGTTATGGTTATTGTATGGATAAAAAAGAAAAACATATAGATCTTATCAATAGTATCAATGAAAAGGATAAATTATTTGTCAAAAGTAAAAAAAAAGGTTATATTGCAAGTGTTAAATCATCAAATATAGATTTGGATGATTTAGTTCCTTCCTATGATGAAAGTAATAATAACGAAATTGAAAATAATTTTGATCCTAATGCCCCTGTAGATGAGCATACGGATGATGAAGAAAGCGACGATGAAGATACATTAACGCAAGATGAAAAAATTAAAAGGGTTAATGATAATTTAGAGTACACTGAAGATGAAAAAGAAGATTTAGTGAAAGAAATTAAAAATGATAGGGTAGATCATTTGACACTGCCAGAAGATATTCCGGCAACAAGTATAACTACAGCTATACATAATAATAAAACATCTAATGCCACAATTTCAAAAAGTACTACTACTGCAATTGTAAAAAGTCAAGATTTCGACAGCTCTTATATTAATCCGATATATTTTGGATATTGCGCATTAAAGGATGTAATAGTTCATGCTAAAGATATGGAACTTAAAGTTCAAAATTCTGAAGCAGAGGCTAGAGCTATTACTTTAGCAAAGCTATCACGAAATAGTGTTATTGATAGTTTAGAAAGATCATCAAAAAATCATGCAACTGCTAGAGAAACTAAAATTAATGAAGTTGAGGCTAAATATGCTGCATCAAAAAATAAGCGTGAAGAAATTTTAGCGAGAAATAAGAAAGAATTACCATCTGGTGCATTTAAAATATTTAAAATTGAATGGGATAATGAATTTAAAGCTGCGGAAGCAGCCTATGAGGATGAAATTAGTGGTTTGCGCTATATTCATAATACTAAAAGCTCTGCTGATAATCAATTATTAATGAACAAAAGGTTGGAACTTGAAGCATTTAATGAAGCTGAAGGGCAAGAGCTTCCAGCTGCTCATAAATTGGAAGACATTGCTAAGGTCGAAATCAGTCGATTAGTGAATGAACTAGAAACTGCTAATACGGAATTAGATAAAGCAAGAGCTGAGTATAATGAATTAAAAAATGATTTAATTAACCTAGAGAATAAACTTAACAAGAACAGTAATACGGGTGGAGCAGCAGCAGGCAAAAAAGCGAAAAATATTTTGGAAGACATATCAAGTATTAAAGTCGTTATAAAAGATAAAATTAGTGCAGTTGAATCAAAAAGTAATGCTATATTAAAATTGTTGTCGCAATTAAATGATGCCGAAATATTGTTTGATAAAGCTGTCTCTATTCGTAAGCAGCAAGATGAGATATTACCTTTGTTTAATTACTTTCTATTAGATGAAGCAACTGCTAGTAGTTATGTACCTAAAGATTCTGATAAAAATGATGTTGATAACGATAATCAGGTCACTAAGAAGAAGAAAAAATTGCTATGTCGATTAGACTTATTTATTGCTTCACTTATTCTTAATATGCGTGCTAATTTCAATCAAAAATTAAATTTAATGTTACAATTATTTTACATTAGACAAAAGAATAGCGAAATTGATGAAACAGAAAACTGTTTATATACAATTGATTTTATAACAAAAGTTGTTATGTTATTTCAACAAACTTTGTTGAGATTAAAAGCAATTAAGCATGTGCAATCTGAAGAATATATTCAGAATTATATAAAGCGGTCTTTTTTATCGTTTGGTGTTGATCCATTCAAGTATAACCTGACCCAAGGTCTAACTAAATATGAAACAAAACAACTTATTCATACTCTTGTGTCAAATTCAAGCTATTTAATTAAATTGTTGGGAATTAATTTGACTAGTATGGAAAAAAATTTTAGTACATATCAGCGTAATAAGATGTCCCCAATGTCCTTATTGTCCCATGGAATGATAACTTTAAGTGATTTTAAATATCAAAATCATCTGTCTATTAGAAAATATAGTAGCAAGTTAAATCCTAAATATATGCAATCTATTCATATTGTAGCAATGGCAATGGGAGAAGATGATCCTAATAAAACGGATTACAGTAAATTTTTAATGAAAATTAAAAAGTCTGGTAGTAAACGTGTTACACCTTTAAGTAGTTATCATAACTATTACGTTAACGTTATGCATAATATTTTAGCTACTAAAACTAATGCGGCAATAAAAATACAGGCAATGATACGTAGTAATAAAGATCGTAAAAAAGCTGAATTAGCATCAAAACGTCAAGCATTTTTTCAGGCAAAAGATATGGCTATTAATGAAATGAAAAATAAGATATTAAATGAATTTAAGAAAAGAGAGACTTTGACTGGTATGGCTAAAATGAAATGGGATGCTCAAGTACGAATGAAACAAGCTAAATTAAGTGCTACTGGTCAGTCTATTACTAGAGCTGACACTGTTATGCTTATGATTGAAGAGGCTATAAATAAGGGGCGGGTTGATATTGAAACTAGATTTAAGCGATTAGAGTCTAAAGAGGATTTTAGTGGTATTAAGTTTGATGATGATGTATCAAAACATTTGCTCACATTACAAAATGCTTCGAATGAAGTTGATATAGGAAAAATGTTTGGATTTGGTAAAGAAAAAACTATGGGAGAAACATCATTTTTACTCACAGACACAATAAATACACCACGCCCGGATGATAACGAAGATAATAATAATGGCGAAGAAAATGAAGAAAATAATGCTGCGTCATATGATGAAAAGGCAAAAGCCCGCGCAACAAGTATTATTAAAGGTTATTACAAGTATGATTCTAAAGCTAAAGGTGAATCTAAATATGAAACAGAATTGCGCATGAATATGATTGCCCCATATTGTAATTTTACTGATTTTATTACAAGGTTGCGATCTCTCCATAAAGCAATTACTGAGTATAAAGCTGAAGAAATTTTTAGTGAAGTTCCTTCTAAACGATTATTATTAAAATATCTTATGCATCATTCATTAAATGAGGTAACAACTGATTTAATTACTTATTTCAAGTTTACCTCAACAAAGTATAATATTGAAGAGATTTCTGCTTTTCTTATGAATCTATTATATTCAGATAGAGAGTTTGGTTACATGCTTGAAGAGTTAAAAAAATTACAGCACAAAGTAGAAGGTGGGTTGTATATACTTTATGATAATATAATCAATCAGGCTATTAGTGATTTTGATACTATGGTAAAGCAACGAATGGCAACTAATGAAACTGTTCAACCTATGAGTATAATCAACTTTGAATTAGATCGTATGAATAATTATTTAAAAAAGTATTTACTTGCTCGTGATGAAACATTGAAAGAAATTTCTATTTTGAAGGACAAGTATAAAAAGATTGCTCTCTCATGCTTTGAAATACAAAAAAGAAGGAGTTTTATTTTAGAATATGGTGATCGTAAATTAAAGGGTATAACTAATGAAACTATAGTACCTGAAGAAGAACGAACTAGTTGGATGAAACGATTGGCAAATGCATATGATCTGCCTGAAGAGAATGATGATCAGTTAATGTTAAAATATGGCGAAATCAGATCTGTCTGTAAATCATTTTTGGATATCGCGACTAATGATGCTGTGATAATAATAAATGAACATATGCAACCAAAGCATAAGAAAACTATACAAGTTAAAGATGAATTTATAGTACAAGGTCGAAGTAAAGATAGTGGTAGAGGATTATTTGATGTTGGGAAGATTTGTGATTTATATACTCACACTGAGCGTACCAAGGGCAAAGAGAAAGATAAAGGATGGGGTAAATATTATATTTATGAACATCATAATATTACGTATCAAGTTTTAGAAGATTATCATGGTATTTTCGATGGCAATGATGAACTTGCCAGCAAGGCATATAGTAAAGAACGACTTCATTCTCTAGAGTATAACAAATTACACTTACCAAAACTAAATACACCTTTAGTTTGCTGTGTAGACTTCATGGGTTATCGAGTGCTTGCAATATCTTCTTTACCAGTTGAAAGAGTTATATTTAATGATGAAGGAGAAGTTCGAAAAATTACAGTAGAACCTGTATATGGTTTTGTAAGTCTAAATCCGCCACCTGCCAACGATAGTAATGGTAACAATCGAGAGGATGACACAATAATGTTTGCCAACAAAAGTAAACCATTAATGAACATATTTAAGCAGGCAGCTGCAAAGCTGAATTTGTCTGAGCATTTCATTAAAGGTAAAGCTGATCTTACACCAGTTCTGACTTATTGTAGTGCTGAAGTTAAAGGTTATCGTGGTTTGAATGAACAATTTTTTGTGAAAGATTTCTGGCGTGCATTCCCATCTGAATTGCCGGAAACAACGCTGCATTTACCTAGATCGCCAAGGGAACAATCAATTTTTTGGAGATCATTAAGACCAGAGTATTTGCGACGATTAGAAATTGCTCTATCGCCTGATGCTTCTAATTTATTAGTGTTTGGGCAAAAAGACTTTACTAATAATTACAAGAATCTTCATGATGCTTGTGTTAATCTCGTAGATAATGTTATTCCTTCTTTCGCCAATGATCTTGCTACAAGAAATTATCATGTACCTCTAAGTGAAGGATTAGGTATAAATATAGCGACGGAAATGCATTCATACGGTATTGGAGTTAGGCACATAGGTTTACTACGGTCATTTTTATGGCATGCGATACCTGGTCATTGTACTCTTACATTTTCTAGTACTTCTATTCGTACTTCAAATGACATCATTGATGATGTCAAGCACGGAGATCAAATATATGTTGATTTATTAGCTACTAGTTATGATGACAATGCTAATAATAATAATAATAATGCCGCGGAATTTAATAATTCGACTATTCCAACACCATCGTCAGGTCTATTATTTCATGTTGATATTCATAACAAGAAAAGTCCATTAAGACCATATTCCATTCCATTAGATAAGCCATTCCTTGAAAAAACTAAGAAAAATATAATTGTTTATATAGGCAATAAGAATGTTAGTAGAAGTAATATAGAATCTAATGAAAATGTTAGATCAGTACTACTAGGGGAAATGGTCGCAAGAACTATCAAATCGTTAATAAAATTACAACTTAGAAACTATCTAGTTAAGACTAAGTGCACTTCTTATCAAATTTTAACTACATTAATAATTGATTACCTTAATGTTGTCACTGGTTCTAACGATGATGCGGGTGAAACTTTGCGGCATCTTATCTTCGAAGGTATAAAAGAGAAATATGGTGTATGTGCTTGTTCAAAAAGTGAAAAGTCTGATCTAGTTCTTCTATTAAAACCTGTTATTATATACACTGTCAAGCGAATCCTTGCCATGTTAGGTGCGCAGTTGTCATTAACATGTGTTAGTGATTTTATGGAAAGGCCATATTTTTTCAATTTTACTATGTTAGATCTTTTGGAGGTATCGCCTGTAGTGCGTCATAATATTCCAATATTGCCATATGCGGATGCGGTTATTACTACGTGTTATGCGCGGAAACAAGAGAAAAATACTTACGTAGTATCTGTCATAAATGATAAACCCTTGTTATTTTTTAAAATGTCAGAGCGTAAAGGAAGTCGTACTTGTGATAATTTTGGAACTCTAGGTAACAATTTAATTGGCTACTATTCCTCTGGGTGTGAATTAGAGCAACAAGGGCCCATAATGAATGACCCTTTTACAAAATCAGTTGCATTTCGTCCTGGAGGTAAAAGTGTGATGGATTGTAAATATCATCCAGAAGTTGTTCCGCCAAAATCAGAATCCCATTTTTCACTTGAAATTTGGCTTCAATGTTGTGGTGGGGCGGATACTGTTCGTGTTGCTTTAATTTGCGGTAGATATGGAATTATAGCAGGGAGAGATAATTTTTGGACTTTTGTTTTTACCCAAGGTACGCATGACTTGTATATTCGTCTTGCACCTATTGATTTAAAAGCGCCAAATCGATGGTATCATATTGCAGCGTCCTATGATGGTACTACATTAAGGTTGTACCTTGATAGTGTCAATTTGGTTTCATTGGAAGTAGAAGAACCGTTTAGACAAAAAGCTGCTAGCTTCAATGATAGTATTCGCGAAAAAGAATTACAAATCGATCAGGATGAAGAAGCAGAACGTAAGACTGTTAAAACTTCATCTCAATCCGAGGCTGAAAAATATTTTCAAAGTAAAGAAGGTTTGGTCGCGTTAAAAAAGTCAGTACAAAGTATCATGGAAACTAAAGAATTTCAGGCACAAAATTACGGTGCTAATGCGACATCAGAGGCTGAAGCCCGAAATGAAAAATATCAAGCAGCTATGAAGCAAGCTAAAGTGCAATATGCAACTGATATTTATTTGAAAAATGTAAGATATATTGCAGAAAAGTATAAGCAATTACGTGAGGATGTAAAAGATAAACTAAAAAAAGAAGAAGAAGAGGGAGCGATAAAACAGCGTAAAGGTATAAGATTAGGTTCTGCACTAGCTGATGGCTCCAATAAAGAGGGTAAACATTTCTTTTGGGGTAATATCTCTTCATTAGCTGTATACCCATATTGTTTGACATATGATCAAATTTCAAGTCATTACCATAATGCTATTTTAGATCGTAGTAAAGATGCGCAACGATTATATTCTGTTGCTGCATCAAAGTATGAAGAAGCATTGTTGTTTTCGTCTGACGATGTATGGATATTAAAAGGTTTTGCAAAATCTTTATCAGAATTTTTGAAAATTGAAGGCAGTTTATCCTCAAGTACTGGATCAGGTACTACTTTATCAACTGGTAAAATAAAAATTATGCAGGCAATTGATCAGTTCCAGAGTCGCAATATTGCTTTGGGTATAGCGGAAATATTGATAGCGATTCCTCATAGTATCGACTATCAGGATATAGTATGTAAGGCATATAATGCTCTTATCACAGTCGATAAATATTTTTTTACAAAAGGAACCTCTATTTCAAGAAAAGATTTAGTTCATATCCCCGCTGACTTTGATTTGGATAATCCAATTAATCCTGATGAATATATATCAACGGCAGCGCGAATATATCAAGAAGTTGTTAGAGATCCATCATTATCGTTTTCCTATGGTGAAGTTGATTTAGGTTGGATTACTGAGTTAAATTCAACTCAAGTTATATGCGCTTTAGTCAGGTCTACTAAAGATGATGTAAATTTAAGTATGATAAAAATAGGATCAATGTTTGGGACTAGTGAAAAACTTGGTGGAAATTCTAAAAAACCTGTGAAAAATAGAAAACCAATTACTGTTAATGATGATGATGTGTTAACATTAAGTGGTAATTTAGTTCTATCAACTGGATTTGATTTGTCTTCATGTTCATTATTATCAAATAGTTCGTGTTCATATGTTACAAGAATAAGGTCATTATCGATTTTAATGCTCGATTATATTCCGAATATTGATAATAAAGGATTAAAGATGCTCTGTGGTATAGGTGATCAACTTGAAGTATTATCATTACAGGGACTAGGTCTTATCAATGATGAGGGATTGTCCTTGTTAGGTAAATCGTGTAATACCTTAAAAGTATTAAATGTATCAAATTGTCCATTTATTACACATGAATCAATTACTGTTGTCTGTCAAAATTCCCCAAGAATGAATTCGATTCATGCTGGTTCATGCACTGGAATTACTGATGGTGGTATGCAAAATATAATATCATGCCTAAGTAAAAAGTTTTTTACATCTTTAGATGTTTCATTTTGTCGTGATATTGGTGATTCTGCTATATTAGCCTTATCTGAGCATTGTCCAAACATAAAACATTTGACATTAACGTCATTATCAAAAGTTACAGATATCGGTATGAGGGCACTCCTTGCAAAATGTTGGTTTATTGAAACTCTTTTAATTGAGGATATATTTTTATTAGCTGATAATGCTTTTTATTTTGACCGAGCTTATGATGGTAGACCAGCTGCTGACGAGAATATGTTGAAATCACTTACTATTGTGAATTTAAGAGATTGTGTAAATATTACAAGTAAAGCTTTAAAAGGATTATCATTACGCTGTAAAAAAATTGAAAACTTAATAATTCGCGGATGTGATAAACTAGATGATAATGCTTTAGTCGAGCTAACGATACCTAGAGTTGAAGGTGATAACTATCCACTTTGTGATAGCATTAAATCATTAGACATATCTTACTGTGCAAGTATTACTTCATCTGGTGTTTTAAAACTATTACCTAATTGTGGCTGTTTGGAACAAATTGATTTATCTGGATTAGTCGAGGTTGATGATGAATTTATACTTAAATTATGTTTAGTCTGTCCAACTGTTCAAAGATTAATACTTAAAAAATGTGTTAGTTTAACTGATACTGCCCTTTGTTCATTATCTGATTATTTGTGGATTGAATATTTGGATGTAACTGGATGTACTCGGATTACAGATGATGGTATTGAAGTTTTAACCGCTGTTTGCAACGGTATCTTGACTTTAATAGCTACTGGATTATACAAATTATCTGATAGATCTTTGTATTCAGTTGGTCGTAATTGCAAGTTGATTACTCTATTAGATATTACAGGTTGTCCTGAAATAACTAGTGAAGCTATTAATGATTTAGAAAAAATGCAAATTAATTTAACGGTAAATTATTAATATGTACAATGTAATATATGTCAAATAAATTATGATACAAATAACGTTCGTTGGTAATGTATCCTAGATACTTTCATTGCTGGTAATCATATTCATCAATTACATCAGCTAGAACAGATGCCATTCTTCTAACATATTCATCAGGATGATTGTATTGTATTACATCTAATGAATCAACAAGACCGTACTCTACACAGCGAGACATATTTTCTGGGGAACTTGTACAAATGACTTCTATCAATTGTAATGATGATATTATAACATCATTATCAGATACTTTGAATAAATTTATTAATCCTGAAATAAAATTAGTATTGAAAATATTAGCATTGAAAGATAAGAATAGATCCTTATTATATGAAGCATGTCGCAAACCAAACAAAGCTTCTCTCTGAATATCAAAACGATCAGAAACAACAAAAATTTCTACTAATGGATTTATTAGCTGTAATTGATACATACTAGCGCGATGTTGATCATTACCAGCTAATATATTAGATAAAACCCAAGTTGTTTCTTTAACTATTGGTTGTGGAATATTTCTTATATTCAAAAATTTGGTAAAAAAATAATTCACGTTGACACCACTATTATAATTGAAAAGCATATCAATCCACTCTACTTGTCCACTGGTTATATTACCAAGGCATCTTATAATTGGAATCACGATGCTGTCAACAACATCATTGCGACAGATGATTTCTAATAATATGCCAACTAACCCATTATCTAATAACATCTTTACCGAATCATCATCCTTAGCTGTTAAAAATACAAATATCCAAGCAATTTCAAATACAATGTCTAAATTAGTATGGCTTAATAATTCCAGTAGCTTTATCACAACAGAAGGATTAGATAAAAATACTGATGCTGGAGTTGTTCCTCTTATTAAATTACTTAGTGCCCAAGCGCAAGTTTTTATTTTATCAATATTGACTAAACTTTGGTCACTTACACATACATGCAATAATATGTCAGTTAATGGTTTGCATGCTCCATTTGCTACTAATATTTGCCGATATTCGTCTGAATCTCCTGCAATATTAGCAATTACCCAACATATTTGTTCTTGTATTGTATTATTACAAACACTTATTAATTGTAGTAATACTGGCATTAATGGTAAAATTACACCAGTTTGATCATGATCACCAGTCGCAATATTTGCTAAGCACCATAATATATCAGATTTTATACTATCATCCATTATATTTGAAAGAAGAATAGTACTAAAAATGTCGGTTATATTCTGTTTTAAAACATATTCTATTGGTGGATCCATCTGTGATAGGGCACATTTTAAGACATTTAATCCTTGACTTATCCTATTTTTATCAGCAGATTTGATGTCGCTTACTGCTAAATCTATTATAGTAGTATCAGTAGCTATTGTTATTTGATTTTGAAATACATGGCTTTCATTATCAAGATTACGGAATCTTTTGATAGAATCCATTCTTTTATCTCTTCTCAATTCAGTGGCAGACTTAAGCAGGCGTTCAGACCCTTTTGGCCCTTCAGAAGCCTTCTTAAACTCTGATTTTCGATGATCAAACATGCTTTTTTACTTTTTTCTTCCTCTGAAAAAGAGTCTGAATTTTCACAAAAATTTCTCTTTCGATCTAATACACACCCCAACTCCTGTCGGCTAATTAAGGGGGAAGTAACAAGGGAGAATGCTCTCTTGTAGCTTAAACCATTTAAGATTCTCGAAGAGTTGGGAATTTGACTAATATTTAAATTCAAAATACACCATTTTAAGATCTTATTAACTAGTTTTTAGGACCGCTTTTGCTTTGGAAACTTTGGAAAAGTTCAGCAGAAAAGTTAAAAAAATATCAGTCCTATTCAGTTGATGAGACTTTTGGATTTGCTGTATTAAATTTAACCATGTATAGGTTTTTACTAACACTTTTATTGTTAATTAATTATTTTGTGGTTCATATCGAGGGATATGCATTTTCTACTACAGCACGTTTGAAGTATAAAATAAGTGTAAATAATAATCAAATATATAGAAATGAATTGGCAATATATAATTCGCAGCGTACAGATGATTATGCAAAATATATGCAAGAGAATAAACGTTGGGGGGGTCCTATTATTGGTCCGATAGTCAGGTATCTAAATAGTGTAATTGTTGGTGTATTATTTAGTTTTATATTTAAAATTAAGAATAAATTTACAATACATGGTAAGGATTTACTATTAAAATATGTTTTTAAAAGAAATAGTTTTAATAAAGGTAAAAAAATTCCTTTACTAACAGTTAGTAATCATAAAAGTATGTTGGATGATCCTGGTTTATGGACATTATTGCCATTTTTTTTTTTAAGACCAAATACATTTCGTTGGGTATTTTGTACAGAGGATATATTTTTTGCAAATAAATATTTATCTAAAATTTTAGCTGCAGGTAATACAATTCCATTAGATAGATTTGGTAGCATAACTCAACCCATGTTTGATGTATTGCGTAATAAATTATTGGAAGGATCTTGGTGTCATATATTTATCGAAGGTAGAGTATGGCAAGACTGGAGATTTCAAGATAATATTTTCACACCAAGACTTGGTCCATTAAAACTTGGAGCTGCTAGATTAATTGCCCATGGTGATATTGATCAATTACCATTAGTCATACCAATGTATCACAAAGGTTTGGATCAAGTATTTCCTGAAGTTGTAATTCCTAATGCAAAAAACAAAGATAGAAGTAAAGCAAAATCCTTCAAACCACAAGGAAATAATCATATTGAGTTATATATTGGTGATCCTATTAATTTTACTCCAATTATATCACAATTTAGAGAAAAACATCCAGGAATGTTAGAGAACTATAATCGTATTACTTTTGAACTTATTGAATTATATATTGATATAACAAGAGTTATAAAAGCAAAAATGATAGAATTAGAAACAAAAGCCTATAAAAATGATAGACAAAATGCAATTAATGATGCTAGTTATTGTACTATATGACATTACATAATCAAATAAAATGTTTTTTCTTTAAATAATCTATAGTTTTTAACTGCATTTCAATTTGTACTTTTAAAGATACAATTTCAGCAACTTCATCTTTGTTACGCAAATAATTAAAAGCTTCAATTACGTTTTTATTGGCTGATTCAAAATCATTGGTCATTAATAGGAAATTAGCATAATGATAATATGCCTCAACACTATTACTTTCTTGATCAATAGCATGCTTATATAATGCTGTAACTTCTTCAATAATTTGTGGTATACTACTAATATAGTAATCATTACCATGTGATTCATAATAAAGTTGTTGTAATTGATTCATTTTTTGAGTTAATATATTTGCTTTAGCAGTATATGGTGAAGAATCGTAGTTAGGTGCTTTATCTTTTAAATCATCCATTAATCTTAATGCTTTGTCTATATCACCAGTCAATGCGCATATATCGGCTTCAATAGATAAAACAACTTCATTATCTGGACATAATTCCTTCGCTTCACTAATCATATCATGGAAAAATCGCTCAACATTTACTTTTTCTTCAGTAATATTAGTATTTTCAGGTAATGCTGACAAAAGTTTAATATGAGCATGTGCCATAATTTTTCGAATTAAAGCTAAAAAGTGACCGACTTTAATGATATGATCATTTGAAAACTTTTGTGCCATAGTAATTATATCATTAATAACTATAATGTTTTTATGCAAATCCTCAATACGAGGTTGGCCAGTTACTTCATCTTTTGCTGAGGATAATGAAACAATATTTAATCGAACAAACATATTTTTAATAGCTGTTTGGACATCATTTACTTCAGTGTTAGCTAATAAACTGTCGTATATCTCATTTGCTTTAACCTTGTCATCATTGTCTTGACCATGCACATTGGCTAATTTGATACTTGCTACATAATTATTATTATCACTTTGGATTGCTTGCTCATAGAAACTTATTGCGGATTTTGCGTCACCTTTCAAATGTTTCTCGGTCCCTTTCATTTCATAATATTGTGACAATGTGACATTTGATTCATTAACCAACAAATCAGGATTTATATTATCAAGCTCATCAAAAGCATTTTTGTAGAAACCGTTGGCAATATCATAGTATACAAGTACCAACTTTTGCTCTAGTGTTATGCTTTCATTTTTATTTTCATAAGAATGTCTTTTATTACCTTTGTATAAACACTGCCATTGATGATATGTAGGAGTTAATTCAAAATATGCTCGACATGCAGATCTGATTGGTAAATCTTTAGGAAGTTTTTGGTGAAATTTTTGGGACATATATGATTTAACTTCATTAGCAGTAACTACTTTAGTCAATTTGTCCATCGAATTACGAAGAGCTTGAACAGTTTCATTTAAAGTTTCAACTTGTGAAGGATCAGTATTCGTTGATGCAATCTTCATAAAAATATTGAATACTACAAAAGTTTCGTACAAAGCATCATTAAAATTATTCTGAGCTTCAAGTATTCTGGTCTTTCTTATCCGAGCTTTGGTGTTTGTAAATTCTGACATTAATACTGTTTCCACATCTAATAATGAATTATTAAAATCGCCAGCTTTCTCATATGCAGCAGCACGATTAGCATACAATTTAACAGTATCCTTTGACTTATACCAAGTAGCTTTTGTAGCGTATTCAATAGCCTCAGAATATTTACTTACTGCTTCATTGTATTTGCCATCTTGAAAACACTTTGCTGCTAAACTTGATGCATCTTGAATACTTTGATCAATTTTTTTTTTACTACTTGCTTCATCTTCTTCTTCTGCATCATCATCATCGTCATCATCGTCGTCATCGTCATCATTGACATCTTCGACGACACTTTTATCTTCAGAATTACTTTTTACTGGTGTATTATCTTTACTTTTTTTATCAAAATCAATTGGTTTTGATTTATTTTCACTGGTTCGTGATGTATTATAAGCATATGCTGATACAGCAATCAAAGCTGTCGCTGCAAGAGCAATGATTGCAAAGGTAACTTTGCTAGAGCTTGCACTTCCACTAGAGTTTGACATCCTCAGACTTTTAAAAAATTTATGGCTCGTGTTTTGGGGGGTTCTGCCCGTTCTGAGAGGAGCCACATTACAAACATAGTTTTGATTCATAACATGCTTTTAAAAGAATATCGTCTCTCTTCAACTTAAACGAAATATTTATTCACAATAATTCCCAGGAGTGTAGATTTACAATATTATTATTTTCTAAATATTTTTACCACTCAATTTTGTATTCAATCATTATTGTAAGTAATATTAGAGCAAAGAAGACTTTAACATATGTCTATGTTTATACTATACGTTTATACTTTAAAGTCTTTTATTACCACCGGTACCGGTACCAAATAATGGAAAAAAAATTCCAACGTTGAAACAGGTAGCATTCCGGAAGCTTTAACATATATTAATAAGATGAATATTCATAAAATAAAGCTACCGGATTCGAATTCTACAGCCACGGCTCCACAGGTTCCAAGGCCTTCATCTATTACAGCTAAAATGAGACTTAATAACCGAATTAGTTTGGGGCATCATGGAAGGTATTTTTTAAAATTTTATCATCATTCTATATTTAATATAAATTATTTCTATTGTAGAAATATAACAATGCCTGAAGTTGATATTAATGACAGTGTTAGCTTAAATTCAGGATCAAATTTAGATCATTCTGTTTCAACGCTCGATAAAATAGGTAAAAATGTTAACGAGTTAAATGATTCTGAAATTTCAGAACATAAACAATCATCTACAAATGAAATTGAAGTAGATAACCACCTTGGCATTACAGAATTGGCTAGTAAAAGATCAGTGTTAATGAAAGGTATTTCATCAAATGTTAGTTTACCTAGTGCAAATATATTGAGGAAATCAAGACATAAGAACAATAAAGTTGTACTTTTTGATAACAATAATAATCCAAACGACATTATCGGTGAACAGGAAAGTAAAAAAGATGATTTAGGATCCTTAAATTTTTATAAATCTCACGTTGATATAAATGAAAGATTTGTAATAGAGGGATGGGATTCAATTGCAGGTAGCATAGCAAGTGGTGCATCCGAGTTTTTTTATCTTGAACCATATTTGAATAATCCCTATAAGTTTCGGATTACTGGTGTTCCGGTATCACTAACTAGTGGTATATATGCTACTTTGAGTAAACATGGTTTAGTTAGAGTTATTGATGGCGAATCCACAGATATTGTAACATTAAGTCAATTTCATCGAGAATGTGAAATATATTACAAGATTATTAACATAGGTGTATTTGCAAATTATATGAAATGGAAAAGTATTTACATATGGCGGCAAGATATTAAACGAGGACGTATATTGAAAAGATGTACAGAGTTAAAACCAAAAATGGTTTTCTTAGAATCATCATTACGGCAGTTATTATTACATACACTTGAACAATGTGATCAGATACGACGTATATATCTGATTCAAATTTATGTTGATCAATCTTTTTCAATAAATCATTATATTGCAGAGCAACAGAAAATTCAAAGTCAGGCCGTTGAATGTAGAAGGAATATTATGAACGATATTATCAAATATTTATTAGAATTTGGTGAAAGTATTACTGCAAATGCTGTTCAAAACATGCCTGATACTATGTCATTAAAAAAATATAATTTATACAAGGAAGCAGGCGGAATTATACCACCTTTGCCTAAATTAAATAATGAGTCTTCTACTAATGATAATACAGGTTTGTTAAAGAATGAAGAAATGCCATTATCGTATACTGAAAGGGCATCAATTCGTGTCAGTTGTCGCAGGTTAGCGTCAGTATTTAGATTAGCGGATTTTTGTCTACGTGATACGTATTACTCATCTTTAGAAAATTCATTGACCGAATTATACAAATACATTACGAAAGAAAATCTTTTAAAAACAGATGCTGGTGTTGTATCACCAATGAACTACTATAGTGATACTAGAAATAATAGCATAAAATATTTGAATAAGAGTGAAAATCCAAAATTATTAATTACAAGAAGTGCTGCTATGTTTACGATATCTGTTAATTTAAATGACAAGGAAACAGCTAGTGGTGTATCATTTTTAGTTGACAGAGGTTCCTCTATTCGTGGAAGTGCAATTCATTTATATGTTATTGAACCTACTGCTAATAATGTCATTAGCAGTTTTTATAATTTCTTAATGGAAACATTGAATTTGGGTGTATTCACTTCTACAATGTTTTCTGATTCGTCTCTAGCTACATTGATGATACCTATTCGTAATGAATTATCTTCTATATTATTAGAAGATCGTGTACATACGGATCGATCGTGTTCTGTCTTTACATTAGTATCAAATATAATAAAGGTTTTAGAAACGGACTTTGAAAATTGTTTCAAGTTACTTCAATCCGCTAAGTATAACAAATTGATTCATCAATATACAAACAATACTATATTCCTTTCTACATACAACCTTGAAACTGTAATGAATACTGGAGTTGATGATATTAAAGTTCAATTAGATCGATTATTAGAAGAAACGAATGAATGTAATGACTTAGTTGACTTTGAAGATATTGGGATAGTTCGATTAAATTTTTCAGCTGTTCGCGATGTAATTTTGAATTGCATTAATTCGTGTAAATCATTATTGAATGAAATTATACCAGAATGGTACTTACAATGTGGAGAAAAATTATATAATCAAGTTTTTCAAATAATAAGTTCATTGGGTACTAAACCAAATAATTTGGACGATTTTGTCAAAATGTTGGAAATTTATAATTTAAATCTTCTCTCTAGTGATGAAATTCGTGCGTCATATGAAGAAATTATGGCAATTAGAGAAATAATCGAGGATTATCAAATACCGCTATCTGATAGTATATTACGTCAGAACCTAACGATAACTAATGTTTGGTATCAATATAATGATATATTAGTTGATTTTGGAGATGCTATCGAAAGTTATACAAAAGATTTTGTACGTGAGTTACTTGCACGTATAAAAACCATTAAGCTTCCGTTAGACGAAGCTAAAGAGTATATTATCAGCGAAGTAGTTTTAAATCCATTTTCTGATCCAGACGATGTTATTTCCGCTATAAAGAAACATATTTATAAGCTTGAATTTGTTAAAGTCAAATCATTTGAGTACAATCGATGTCAAAATATACTTAAAGTTACCGTATTTGAAATAAAACCAGTGATTCGCTTGTATGAACAATTAAATGTTGTGTTGTCACTATGGACACAAGTTAAAGTAATTTCTGATATTAATTCGGATGTTTATAATTCTACTATCATGTCATGTTCATGTGCTGAAATTTTAAAACGAATTACTGTTGCAAATGGTACTATTACTTCAATTATTATTAGTGGAAATGCAGACTCTGTAATGAAGAGAACTATTGAAAATTACAGTAGATTAATAAATTATATAAAAAATAATTTGGCTGATCTTGAAACTACTGTATCCTCGTTGGTTAAATTACAATCTAAATCGTTAAGAACGAGACATATTGATGAATTACATCATCTTTTTGATGGTTGGAAATTTTTTGATAAACCAGAAACTACAGTGAGTGAATTATGTGGAAGCAAGAATTCGTCGAATGCTTCCATTACAATTATTGAAGAAGTTAAAGTAGATGAATCGTCGGAAAATAAAAATGACGAGGCAGGAACATTACAGTCTGATGGCGAAGTGATTGCAGTAACTGAAATCACAAAGTCTAACGATAAAAAGGTGAATTATTTGATTGCTTTTAACTCTGCAATCACTGAAATTTTCGACAGATCATTTTATGAGCATAATATAGAAACAAACATTAATAACATCAAAATTAAATGTTTGGCTCAAATATTGCAATTTACCAGTGATAAAGAGAACAAATCCTTGTTTTTCATATCAAATATTCAAGATCTTGAAATATTTTTTGATGATGCATTAGTTGATATTCAATCTATATTGCTTTCATCATACTGTATGATCCATCATACCACTGCGATTACACTAAAGAATGATATTCTACATTGGAACGACTTACTAAAGAAATTAAAGTTGATGCAAATAAATTACTTACAAGCAAGAGTTATTTTCACATCAGCCAGAACAGCCCGACATTTACACCCATATTTAAAATATTTTAAGGCTGTAGATGATATTTGGCGTGAAATATTGGTGGTTTGTAAAGCAGAATCATATGTAACAAAAATATTTTCTGTACCAACTATTCCAACACTGCTTGATGATGGAGCTATTGCATTAGAAAAAACGGATCAAAGTGTTACTCAATATATTGAAATGCAGTATGCAAAGTGGCCTAAGTTATATTTGTTGTCAAAGAGCAATCTTTTTGAAATATTAGGTACACAAGATACCCGGAAAACTTTTATTAAATGTAGAGCAATAATGCCATCGTTAAGTGACATAACATTTGATAAATCAGATATATACAGTACTGTTGCGGTATGGTCTGGCTTTGAACAAATAAAATTGCATAAACCATCATCTGCTCGGAATAGTCTTGTTGATTGGCTAAGAAATATTGATATATATTTAAGTGAACGTATAATTCAGGACATTCGTCAGTATACTGATGAAGGAAAAACTATTGTTGATGACTTAAGGCAACCATTTTCAATCGAACAAGGAAGAATTTGTGCAATGCAAATTAAATTTACTGATAGTGTAACAAAATGTCTACGAGTTAATGATTTTACACCATTAATGAATGAATTAATAGAAACAATTACTGCTGTAGCCAAGTTGCCCATCAATGTATCTACTCGTTACCAAAGGGTCTCTATTTCTAATATTTTGACGCTTTTGTTGTGCAATCGAGATACTGTCAAAGAAATTAAAAGTGCTGTGAATACTCATGCCGTTAGTTCGTCGCCTCAATTTATTTTTGATTTATTAATTAAGAAAATATGGGATTATTCCCATAATCAAATAAAAATAAAGCATGGAACATTGCGACTTACATATGGTATGAAATATCAAGGTTTTGCAAATCATAGACTCGTTGTTACGCCGTTAACTACTCGTTGTTTGTATGCAATTAATGTTGCTTTACAGCCTCATGGTAATTATAAATTTGGAAGTATTCCTATTGTAACTGGTCCTAATGGACATAATAAGCAATCGATGCTGTCGTTTTTGGCATCCGAATTAGGCGTTGAAATGATAAACGTAGACTTGGTAAATACTACTCAAAATAGTTCAGATTTGCTGTACATAGTTAAAGCAACTGTTGAAGCTGGTTTGTGGCTAAATTTATTTGAGGTTGGTCGTATAAAACCAGAATTATTTTCCATTCTAATGACCTCGTTAACTGCAGTTTATGAGAAAATGGCCACAAGAACAGAAAATATTGTAGAAATAGGTGGAATGAAAATGGAAATAAATTTGAATCAATTGACATTAGAGCCGTTGTTTCGCGTAGCATGCACTTTTGATCCCAAGGACTGTAAGTTTTTCTTGCCATCAAGTATTCAATCAATATTTCGTCCAATTACAGTAATTGAGCCTAATATTTGTGCCATTTTAAGAATAGTTTTAAACATTTATTGCTCAAGCGGTATTGAAAAATTGACACTTAAGTTGGAGCAATTACTTTATTTCTTTATAAATTCCAAGAGTTGTTCAAGGATCACTACTTTTCCAGCTTTGATTAATGCAATACATAATGTTGGCTGTTATATTTATGATGATAGAAAAGTTGATCAAATTGCAACTACAGAATTTTTGCAGCAATCCGTGAAGGAGTACTTGAAATTATTACCAGTTTCAGTTCTATCAACTATGACGGAAAACGATTATCTTTATATTTGTGAAATAGTGCTTGATATTTCATACAACAATAATTCGAAAAGTGATTATTGCATTGTACCGCCTAATGCTTCAAGTAGTTATTATGTAAATTTATTGGCTAGTTTCTTGACTCGAGAAGTTTCATCCATACAACAAGGTAATTGGGATGTTTCGTCTGTGATTGTACTTGGTAGCAATGCCTGTGGTAAATCTATTATTATTGATAAATCAATTTTTCAAGGTATTCAGACATATAATGGCAGTAACACTAAAAGTAGAATACCAATACCACTCGAAAATGCTTGTGTCAGTGAACAATTATATCAATTACAAAATAAGTATATGACACGATATCCGTATACTATTAATCCATATGTATTGGTTTCAAACGATGAAGTAAAATTTGAGGATACGTCATCTATCCATGATAATGCTACTTGTGTTATGGAATCTATTATTAAAAATATTGATAGCAACGGTCCCGTGCAAATCATTCACATGGATACATTTTCATCGCTTCAGTATGTTCATATGGCTGATTATTGTCACAAGATAGCTAAGAATTTACTTAAACCCGTAAAATTTGTATGGGAAATGGTAGAGTTGTATCATACTGATCCATATACTCTATCTAATATTGAAGGAATTGTCTACATTCCATCTGATGGAATTTTCAGTCACAGTGACGTTATTAATTTTTGTACTCATAGTATACTTCATTCTCCTGATGTATCAGAGGGGGAAGCTTGGCAATTGCGTGACGTACTTGGATATTGTGTAAGGGAATACCTTGAACCATGTCTTCGCAGTTGTGCTCATGATACGGTGCTACCACAGCATGTTTTGATTGATAATACCTTCAAATTATTTAGTTTGATATATAAATCGTCTCAAACAAAATTAGAAGTCGATAATGCAACTAGTTCGAGCAATAGCGATGTACTTTCTGTGGTATGGACAGAGCAATCAATCCAAAGAATTTTTGTGTTCTCGTGTATTTGGACATTTGGTATGTGTAGTGTAAATTCTAGAATTAGTTTCGAGGGATGGTTTCGCACATATTTTGATGAACTTATCGTAAAAAGTCAAGTTAAAAATGAAAACAATACTTCATTCGATGCTACTACTGAATCTGTTACTTCAACAGTTGCCACAGGTGCTCAGATATCATGGTCTAAAATAAGTGACAACACAATCACTGAGCAAATTTATATAGTAAAGCCATTATTGAATGTCAATACCAGTATATTTGACTATTTTTTGACGAAAGAAAATTTATTTAATGATGAAATAAGCGGTGGATCTTTGTTGTTCTGTACATCAAACCCATTACTTAATGCAAATGAAAATATAAATTCACTTCGAATCTATAAAGCAGCTATTCCTAATCATTTTCACTCAAGTGTTAACGATAATCAACAACCTGAATCTTCAGTTGTTTCATCAATATCCATAGATTCATACCAAGGTTGTGCATTGGTTGTACCTACATTGACTGGTGATGTTGCTAGATTTTTACAAGAGTGTATGACAAAGTTAGAAAGTCACGTAGGTGGTAATATCTGTATTATGGGTCCAAACGGTAGTGGTAAAGGGTCTCTCATTCGCCAACTTTGTTTGATGGAATTTCATGCAGATATAAGTATTATTGGTGACAGTAATACGTGGAAGAGGAGACACTCGAGTACTATGCCCTATAGATGGACTTCCCGTTTTAAAGATTGCAAATCTGCATACATCCAATCCCATATTACTTCATGCATACGAAAATCTTCCCCCTTTTTATTGGAGAGAAATTTGCCTAGTTACGGTACAATTATTATCGAGGATGTCAATTATTCTGTTGATGATCTCAACGAAGTTGGAGATAATAATGCTTCTGAATGGTTAAGATACACTGGAACGTACAAGCATCATTATAATATGGAAGAAAATAGATGGGGTAATTATGAAGGATTATTCCTGTTAACTAATGCAATTTCTACAAGTAAAAGTCAAGTTAATACTAGACTGTTACGTCAAAGTTTAGTAATTCATACAACCGAAAGTGAACTATCGTCTGTATTTTGCAATATGCTTAATGCAACATTCCCGATGTTATCCGCTTCAGGTGTTGCAGATGATATAGTTGTTGTTACCTTAAAATTATTTGATCTTTTGAAAGAAAAATATAATTCCATTCGATCTTTTACAATTGAGATAATTACAAATAACATTGATTCAATTTGTTTTGATCATATAAAATTGAAATCCTTAGCAAGTATAGTACACAATATTATTACTGTCGCATCGAAATCATTGGCATCGTTAAATTTGTTCTCATCTAATGATTTGGTGAGAGTATGGGATCGAGTTTCATCTGATTATTTTTATAATTTTCATGGTTTTGAAAATTTATTCAATCAGTCCGTGAGTGATGCATTGGATGCCTGTATTTTCAAGTATCCATCATTTAGTGATTTATTGAAGAGAGAAAGAATCAAGCGTTTTGAACAAAGTGCCAAATTAGTGCAAGCAATAGAAAATTCTGATAATGAATTCAAAGATGTGCAATTTACAACTGGATTTTACAAGAATTCAGAATCTGTATTTGTAGCCCTTCAATCGGTTGATTATTTCCGTGACAACAACATTTATATCACTACTTCACCTTTATACGCATCTCAATTTGTGTACATGGATATTCAACGGGTAGCGACATTACTGAGTCTGGAGTATCCTAATCGGCATCTGCTTGTACTAAATAGTAATGAAACTTATAAATCTACCAGCTATGTTATTGAAACAGCTTGCAAATGTATAAATGCATCGTATTATATAATCCGATTAAGTGATGATGCGTTGTCATGGCAACTATTGTGTGATCTGATAGTGGATAGCTTTGTGAATGATATAAAAAAATTAAAAATAGAATTAAATGTTGACGATAATATTGCGCGAAAAGTTCAAACTTGGGAAAAATTAAATGGTATATTTGATCTCTCGGACTTCTATATCCTAAAAAGTATTAATATGCGGTGTAGTAATGGTAGTGAGAACGAAATTGATGTCAGAATAGATTCAGCATATCGTACCAAGTTAATTGACTTTTTGAATAATTTCTCATGCATAATTACTTATTCATCAAATATATCGGCATCTGCAGCTGTTCTGGCATTGTCATCGTGTCCACATATCGCATCAAACATCAATTTGGTACATATATTCAACAATAATGCTGTGACATCTGTTATGAAATCATTAGATATTTTGAAATTTGGTGATACTCCTAACTATAGTGAATTATTCCTAATTGTTGACGATGTGACCAAATATGTATTGAAATCATGTGAATTGTATCACAAAGCATTAGATATTACCAATATTAATGGCGGGAAATTGTTTAATATATCATCACTTTCGTATAAAGTTGGCACGATGAAATTAGTTCACGCATTACATAGTCGATTCAGTCAGGAGCACACTGTGAACGATTTCTTTCAGGCGATCTATGTGGCATTATACGCTCGTTATATTATGGCAATCAATGAATCGGTGCATCAGTTATTCTGTGAATATATTACCAACGCAATTTCTGTCACATTTAATGTTCCATTTACACCAGTCAATGCAACTAATTACTTAAAATTATATTTACTCAAAGCAGAGAGCATTTTACCTGACGTAGATGTGTTGTTCAAGCAGTATATCCGATTTTTACCTGAGAATTCACTGTTGCGTCATTTACTAGAAGTGATTTGTATTCATTATATTACAAGTGACACTTTCTGTAGTAACATTTGTCAAATTTATGATTATTCTTGCCAGACAATGAACGTGTTGACATCCTTACTTCATCCTATACTTCAGCGACGATCACATAATAATTTTTATCTTAATTTTAACAATGAAAATGAAAATTGTTTGCATTATGTTCTGCGCAATATAAATATCCCTGATGATAAGGAAAAAATTTCTATTGAAACAACCGTTATACTAATCGAACCGAGTATGAACATAATCTGTGATTATATTCTTATGACGTTACTGATGGAAAAGCATACGATTAACAATTATATTAACTCTAATACCAATTTATCTACATTATATCAATCGATTAATTCAGAATTTAATGGTCGAGAATCCGATATTTCAACTGTTTATGACTTGATAAGTGGTGACAATGACGTAGCAACCAAATATATTTCATGTTGGATTAGTATTAGTGCTAGCTTTTCAACTGGTTTAAAAGCTGCAAAGTATTTATTAGATTCAATTTCATTAGTTGATTATAATTTATTGAATTGCGTTTGGGGCAGTATAATTACTTGTTTAAAATTATTTCTAGAACGAAATGATTTAATCAAAGAAATTGATAAAAATATCACATTTCTCACTACATTTAATGCTGCGTTGGTTGTTTGTATTAAAGATACTTTACCAAAGTACTTTTCAGAACAAGAGTTGGTATTTATTTTGCTAGTAACAATTCTAAAGTTATTTTTCGCAAACGCTGGTGTAAGCGGCATCAATGGAATCAATAAATTGTTAAATATTTTGCTTGAAATGGGTGAAGAAGCTCATGGTTTTTATATATCTGATCTGATGCAGTATACTAGTAATGATGCTGATGATGATGAAGATGGTGACAATATCAATGTTAATTCTAATTTTACTGCTGCAACTAAGTATAGTTTAAACAAAGTACTGGTTCATACGAAAGAGCTGCTCCATGTTAATACTGATGCGGAAGTAAGTTATGATAGTGGCTTGTTTAAGACAATAGAAAGCGATAAGTATACTTGGATGAATTGGGCTTCCAACCCCGAAGAAGACATCGATTTTCCACTGTTAAAACATTCATTTTCATTATCTTGGATTGATAAAATAGTGATTGCATATTTTTTGAAACCATTAATTATTCAAAAGGTACTTGCGGATGCTGTTGTTCATATTGGTGTAGGAGTTTCAACAAATATAAGTAAAATAATTCTTGAAAAATATTACGGAGTTGTTAATGATAATAAACGAGCGAATACTTGCAAGTTTCAAATAGTCCGCAATTACAATTTACATAATGAATATAAATTGCTCAGTGATAGCACTGTAAATTGCAGTAAAATAATATTCAGTAGTGGAGTAAATCGGTCACAATTGAATTCTCTCATTAATTTTACACAACAAAAGGAACTTGCTACAGTTTTACCATCTCAACAAGAAACCAATGACACTAGTACACAAGAAATCACTACATCTGAAGTGTTACTTGAAAATACTACCGACAGTATTAAAGGCAGTACTATGTATCATATTATTGATATTTTACCTGCTAGTATCAATAGTACTCGTTATGTTCCTTTTGATGAAATAAATGACTATTCGCTGTTTGAAACCAAGCGAATTTTATTTCAACATTCATTGGATAAATCAGTTTCTGTTACCCACCAAATACCTATATCAGCACTAGAAATGTCACATATTAATTCCAATATAAGTTTTTATATGACTAATAAGCGAGCTAAATTTATGACATTAATAAATATAGGTTTAGAGTTACTTCGAAACAATCCTCCCAGACAAACATCTGATGAAACGATTCGTTTTGTAACTACAAGGATGCAGATGTTAGTTATATTTTTGCATTCAGCTGTTTCTATTAGATTTGAGGAGAAATATAGTATATGCAATGATATGTTTACTCAATTATTGCAATATGTTGAATTAATGGTGACTACTACATTCAATGAAGCACCCAACAAATCTGCTGTAAGTATAATATTAGAGGAAAAATATCTTGTGAATTCAATATTTGAGAGTATTTATTCCTCTATAATCACACAACCGATCGACGCATTATGTGTTAAGGGGATGATTAGAAATATTATTAACAATTATGGGGTGAACTACAATGATAAATATGAATTCGAGAGTTATACAATATTTGAAACAATTAGTGTTCCATATATTAATGACCATGAAAATATTGCAAATTATATTAGTAATATTGATAATGCCCTAGAAGATACAGACAACGACATTCCTGTTATGCTCAAAGTTCTAGGTTTTAGTAGTAGTAGTGCGTTACACAATCAGACATTCAATTTATTAAAATCAACATTTCGGTCCATCCGAGATAATACTGATTTAATTAAACACGGTATCGTGGGTGTTAATACAAATTATATGAATAATAAAGTAGATAGTGGTCACTATGCAGCTACAAATGATCAAACATTTCCATTATATATTTTCAACAACAATCATTATGAATTGCAAACAGTTATATATCCTCGGTTGCAATTAGTTATACGTAAACTTCAAGCCCGAATACCATTAGTTATTGATATGACATCTGAAGTAATTGTCACTAATAAACGGAGAAATAGCACTGTTGGGCATGCACCAACTACAGCTGCACCAACTGATCGTTCAAGATTAATGTCATCAATGAAGCGTAAGGCAAAGGAAGCAAAAGGTAAACTAGGTACTCATCATTCAATTGATCCACTCTGGGAATATATTAGTTCTCAGTGCTTATTATTCAATGAGTACATAACAAATATCAATAATTATTTCAAGTATTTATTGTCATTTGATCGTTGCAAAATTAATGATAACATGTTCAATAATATTATTAGTATTACAAGTTCGTTAGAAAATTTATTTTTGCCATCGATTTGGTTGGATAATAATACCCAAATCTCAGTAGATAATTGGATATATTTTATAGTTGCTAGAAGAAATTTAATTTATGAATGGATGGAAAAAGGATTTCAATGTCATATCAACTTTTCCCTTTTACATGATCCTAAAGGATTAATAAATGCTTTAAGAGAATCTTACTCTTACAGGACTGGTTCACCTATTGATAATATGCAGCTATGCTTCCGTATGAGAACACAACTAAACGAGTTACCTTCACCAACCCAGTTAGTTACTATGAACAATGGTTGTACCTTACTCGGTACTAATTTTGGTGCATATAATTTCCAATTGTCAAATAATGGCATTGATCATGTTTCGCCTATTTTTACAAACCCAAAAACAGCAACTGTTGCAATTGAGATTTATATTCGAACTGAAATTGAACATATACATTTGGAAGATTATCAATGTCCAATATATGTTGGTAATAATATTAAAAAATATGGCGGAAATTTTGATATAAACAATATTAGTAATTATCAATATAACAACAATTTAAAATATAATTCGATAAATTCCGATGATAAAGAAGAAAAAACTTTGATCGGATATGTTGCATTAACAACAGCTGAAGATGTTGACATATTTACCAAGTCAACAGCTAATTTATATTGCTCATTTATATAGTGTCTGTATAAAATTGTCAAATAATGTGTATTAAAAACATCCGATTACGATATACAACATGATTCATTTGCCTTATCATTGTTATTATTATTATTAGCTTTTCTTTCATTTCGTTTAAGATTCAAATTTTCAGTTGCCGTTTCCTTCACATCATTAGTATTTTTAGTCTCTTGCTTCAAATGCGTGTTATAGTTATTCACATTATACTCTTCAATATTTATATTAAGTCTATTACTGTTCATTTTCTTTCTGAAATATGCTTGATCTTTATTATCCTTTAAATGCATATAATTATTTAATTGTGTTACTGCTGGTTTACTTATAGCGTTATCACCATAATGCCATGCATTCCATACTGGTTCATTGAAATGTTTCGGATCCACTTTTTTACGAGGAGCATAAGGATCATGAGAATAACCATTATAATTATTTTTTGTGCGATCTCGTTTTAGAATTTTATTTAGACCAATTAATTTATCATAACTTTTACGTTTATCAACATCATTTAAAGTTTCATATGCTTCATTAACCCGCGCAAATTCTTGTCTTTTATTAGGATCATTATTATGACTAACATCAGGATGAAGTTTCAAAGCTAATAGTCTATATGCAGATTTGATCTCCGTACGCGATGCATTAGTTGCTACGCCAAGAATTTTATAGTAATCCATGGGGTTTTAATGCGAATGACTATTTATTCATCATCATAGGTCCCACTGGAGAGTGAAATTTCCTTTCTTCTCCCCAAAATTTCCCCAAAAAATTGTCTTTCCACACCCTTTCCTTTTATATGACTTTGAGAGAAATTACTTAGGTAGAACTATAGTATACTTCTACTAGATATGATCTTTACAATTTTCCAGCGATTTATATTCTTAAGTGTTTTATTAATCAATCCTTGAAGTTTATGGCCGCAGGCCCAAAAGTGCGCGTGATAGAGGTAGGTTCTTACCACATTACTTTACTTACCTTGATCCCATAACTATTGGGAGGTAAATGCTGTTGTGGTTATTCGCAATGATAGCTGCACGAGTATTATCATGGCAGCATCGATGGGTTGGTAATTCGTGCAGCAGATTTAATAGATGTAATTGGATAACAACAAAATTAACATCAAATGATGAAAATAATTATAATGATCCAGTTCATGCAAGATTAGAAACAATGAAAATAAATGATTTAAAGAAATTGTATACTGAAATTGGAGGTCAAGATGACATTAACTCTAATAAGTATAAAAAACAAGAATTAATTGAAGTAGTTGGAAATTTATTGAGAAAAAAATGGGAAATAAGTCATAGTGACAATAATAGTAATAATAATAATAATAACAATAACGAGATTTCCAATCAAAGATCGAATTATAAAAATAGAAATATGCCACCATTAAACTCAAATATGAAACAAAATAATGTAAATATTAATAATTTTTCATTTAATAATAATAGTGAAACAGTAGAATTAAAATATAAATTTCCAACTGGTAATAATCGGGATCTTCGATTAAATAGCACATCAACAAATGATATGGATTTTACATTTTTAGGAACTGCATCATGTATTCCATCTGTTAGTAGAGGAGTTAGTTGTATAGCATTTAGATATGAAAGTGATATGTGGTTATTTGATTGTGGTGAATCAAGTCAAGTACAAATACAAAAATCACGAGTTAAAGCAAGTAAAATTAAAAAAATCTTCCTTTCACATGCTCATGGTGATCATTCCTTTGGATTACCAGGTGTTTTATGCTTAATGGGACAATCTACACAAGATGAAAGAGAAAGATTAGATGTTGAAGGTGAAAAAATAGAACCAATTGATATATATGGACCAGAAGGTACTCGTGATTTAGTACGATCAATGATACAGTTAACATACAGTCGTGTAGTAGCACCATATCGTGTTCATGAACTTAAAGATGTTCCATATTTACATGGTCGATATTATAAAACAATGCCAAAAAAAGCTATAGTTAAGACAACTTTTGATCCATATTATGGTGAATTAGAAGGTGGTCGTGATATTTTACCTGATGAAAATGGTAATTATCACTTATTAGATGAAGGCGATTTAGTGGTAAAAGCAGCTCCTATGCAGCATACTATACCATGTGTTGGATATGTAATAATGGAAAAAACAAGACCTGGTAGATTAAAAGTTGATGAAATTAAAGATATTGTAGAAGCAAACAAAGAAGAATTAAAAACTATACTTAAATTACGAGATGCTAATAAAGTATATGCTAGATTAAAGTTAATGAAACCTGGTGAAGAATTCAAATTTCCTGATGGAACTGTAGTTACATCAAATGATGTATTAGAACCACCTCGTCCTGGTCGAAAAATTGTTATTATGGGTGATACTTGTAGTGGTGCGCATATTGAACCCTTATGTCAATCAGCTGATTTAGTTATTCATGAAGCAACTAATGCATTTATAAAAGAATTTGATTCAAAATTTAGTAATTATCAACAGTTAGAAAGAGAGACAAAATATCATGGACATTCTACACCTGAAATGGCAGCATCATTTGCTAAAAAAGTAAATGCAAAACAATTAATATTAACACATTTTTCACCTCGCTATAGAGGAGATGATACCGAAGGATCCATGAAAATAATGTGGCGAATTGAGGATATGGCAAGAAATGTTTATAGTGAATTAAAGGGACCTAATGATATTATCGCTGCATGGGATCAGTTAACTGTACCTGTATATTCAAATAGGTAAAATTAGAGCACATAGTACTGTAATTATAAATTTACACGTTAAACATATTATTTTAATTCTTATTCCTGATTATATGTGACAATAGTGTTAATTATGGCAGTTATTTCATTTGATGTTAAATATATATTGTCTTTTCTAGCAAAATGACGACAATATCCACTGTTCATACACATATCTTGTGATACAAATCTTAAAAAATTTCGAGATATCGAAGATGGTTGTTGCATTTGAATCCATTTATGTTGAATACCAAACGTACTACTTAAATCTAAATAAGTAGTTCGAAAATATTTATAAGGAAATATCTCAAACAATAAGGCATCTTCTTTCATAAATAGTAATGAAGTGCATTGGAAGCCATGAGAAGTTATGAATATGTCAGCAGTATGTATAATTTTCTTTAATTCACATGGTTCTCTGTTTTCATCATGAGTAATATGGATTATTTCCCAGTTATTGCGTACATGTAACGGTAAACCTGCAACTATAGCTTCAATTGCATCGTTAAAATTAAGAAATATTCGATCTAAATTTCTATTCAATAAAACTAATTTAAATTTTTTACTATTAATTGAGTCGATTGGACATATTTCATTAAGTTTTCGACGAAATAAAGTTGCACTATCTTGATCAAGAAACCATTTGGACGTTGGAATAGGTTTATGTCCGAGTGAAATATGAAGGGGATCACATACAACACGATTACTCTGATCTATTTCAGGTATTTGATATTTATAGGACATATATTGCATAGAAAAATCTATTATCCCATGCATTTTCAATGGAGCTTCAATTAAATAACATGATTTATTTTCTGTTTCAGTATTTTTATAGGTATCATAACAATGTCTAGTGGTACTATGACTATTGCAATTATAAAATGAGTCGTGTACATACACGTGAGACACAATTTGTTCCAAATTTTTATAGTTTGAGATGGTCATTATTAACAAAAATAATGACATTTTACTTAATTTATTGCTAAATAATGGTGTATTACCAATTATATGTAAGGATATTGGTACCTTATTTACATAATCCTTTGAGGAATACATACGTTGTATTTCATCCATATGCGATAGAAAGTACTCACTCATATGAAACCAGTGATCACTATGAAAGTCACTCAATGGTTGTTGTATGTGCAGAATGATTGGATATTCTTTATTGAAGTAATTACCATTCATAACAGGTATTTCTAATACATTTTGTTTATGGTTTACATTCCTTAATTTAAGAAATAAGATAAACCACACAATGACCAATATTAGGATAAAAGTAAAGGGATAAACAACCTTTAGCTTCATTTATTATCCTCAAAATTGATGACCTGCAGAATGCACTAATATTGTAGCATAATACCTAGATAATCATTTTTCATTCAAATATTTTTGCGCTTGATATAATTTTATGTATCAAGCAGCAAATCTGTGCAAGGTTTCCTTCGGGTTGAGTTTATTTCCTTGGTTTGAAATTTCCTTAGCGATGGATGACTGGATGTTTTCCTTGGAGGACCGGAGTCACCTAGACAAAGGATTTCAAACTCAAAACCATTAGAGATAAAGAAAATAATAGACCTAATTCGAAGAACCATTTTGTAAATGAAATGAATTCATGATATAATACAATTGAACAATTACACATTTATCTCCACTTGCTGTTACCTCCCTCAAGAAGTGACTCAATTGCAGCAATACCTCCTTTGGTATAACATAAAAATGGATCTCTTATTTGCTTTGGTACTTTATCTAGATCAGTAGCTACACCGACTGTATTAATACCAGCAATATTTCCATCACTTTTAACTGATTTACCTTTTCTAGATTTTTTCTCAGAATCTTTTGATTTAGTACTTTTATCCATTTTACTTTTTACTGATTCCATTCTTATTGATTGATTTTTAGCACTATTAAGCAACATATTTCTAGCATCAGAAATATCCATTTTTGGTTCAATTATACTTGCAACAACTTGTTTCGATTTTTTTGAATCAATGAAACGTTTTCGTTCATTACTTAATATTTGTTGCATTAATTGTAATTTATTTTTATTACTTGGATGTAATGCAACACGTTTCCACCAACTAAGATTCTTCTTTTTATTTCCTGTTAATCCTTTATCAGTATCTGTGGTATCATTAAAACTAGATTTAGTAGCATTATGTGATGAATTTGGTCGATGAGTTGATGCTGCTAATTCTGCTTCACGTGCAACTTCTGATGCAAAATGGGCACTTTCTTGATCTTCTAATGCTTGTGATGCATATATTCTTTTCATAGTTTTTGTTTGTTGAGTTAACAATTTATCTAAATTCTTTTTAACTGTATTAATTTCAATCAATGCATTACCAAATCCTTGTAATTTTGCCATTGCTTTTAATGCTAATTGTTCTTTTTTAAACTTTGCAATACGTTCTAATTCTAAACGCGATTTTACTTTATTATCAGTAATCATCCATAATATTTGTATTCTAGCTTGCTGTATTTTAATAAATTCACGGATATATCTTTGAAGTTTTAATATTTTCGCACGGAATGCATATATTTTTCTCATTGTTTCAGATAATCCAGTAGAATCTTTAATAAATGTTTTTATTAATTCAGATGAATTTTTTCTTTGATATAACTTATTTCTAGCCCATGATCGTCTAGCAAATAATCGTAAAACGAATTTACAACTTGGATTTCGTTTTATTTTTAATAATAATCTAGCACCCCACCACCAATTTGATATAACAACAGCTGCTTTTTTGGTTGCAGAAGCATGCTGAATTTCATATATTTCTCTTCGTCTGGTGCTTAATTTGTGTACTAGTGGACCAACAAATGCAACTAATTTTAAACTAACCATCAACATTTTCTGCTGTTCATTCAACAACTGTTGTGCTAATCGTAAGTCTTTTTGTTCCATTCGGACAGACATACGTCGTATCAATTCTTTTTCTCTTTCCTCTAATATTCGCCTCTTTTTTTCTTGAATTTTCTGAATTTTGTCACTTAAATTTACACTTGATGCTGAAGTGCTCATCTGTCTTAACTTTATTGGACTAAATGGATTTGATTGTACAATATTATCATCAAATTTGTCATTACTATCTTCATCTAATTCTGATTTTTCATCCTTTGAGCCGGTGACAATTGGCGAAGATTTAGATGGAATAGGAGATAGGGAGCGATTCCTCACCATAGTTTTATGAGTATTGATAGGCGCTAATGTTTTTTGTGCTTCCATTTTAGATGGTACAATAGTTTTCTTATACTTTGAATGAATTTCAGTATTTAATTCTTCAATTTGAGCCAATTCTTCCTCTTCTATTCTTTCTTCCTCTTTCAATTTAATTTCAGAGACCAATTCAGGAAATATTGATCGTGGTTTACCCATTAACAATGATGCAGCTTCAAATTTTTTCTTATCAAGTTTTAATGAATAATTTAGTTTAGCATCTTTAATTAACTCACTCATTTCTTTAATTTCAATTGGCCTTTTTTCTTTATATGGTATATTTGGACCAACATCTTTTTGTGTTTTCATTGAATATTTACTTAATTCTTTTTGATTCTTATTTTTTTTGACACATGCTTTACGCATCGTTTTTAAAGCTACTCGTACATGTAATTGGTCCCGAAATTCTATTTTATCACTTGTACCACCGACTATATCGTCTTGAGACTTCCATATTATCGCTGTTCGACCCATACTTAGGTAATTTCAGTTACTCGAACAATAGGAAGGAATCGATCGCTGTTTTTCTTGAAACCGGAAAAGGGCCGGCCGTTAAATTGAGGCATTAAATTGACATTAGTTCTAGTTCTATTTATATTATTATTATTATTATTATTATTATTATTACATATGATTAAGCTCATTTAAGCGTATTATTACAAACGATTAAGCGGAAATTATTTATTCAATTTAAAATTCACTCATTGTAATAAGTGTAGAATAAATTTATTATAGATTATTATCAACTTACAGGATATTTTAATATTTTATGTAATACAACTATCATTTGGATACAATTCTGTCGTAGGATTCTGAATCGCCAAAATTGTTCATCAGAAAATGCTTGTACAGTCAAAAAATAATTCACTCTGCAGATGGAGAATGAATTTATTCATGAAATAAAGGTAGAGCTTCCTGATAATCGCCATGAATACACTGATGTTTTTATTGGAACAATAAATCCAATTACAGCATCACAATTGCTGGAAAAACTTGCAGTCGATTTACCTTTACCACAATTTCATTTAAATCATTTAAAGCGAATTCGACGAATAGTTAATGAAAGAAACAAAATTGATGATGTATCTGGTGATTCTATCGGTAATATTGATACACCTGATGTAGAAAATAAGCATAGTAATATAATTTTGGAGGTAATAATTTGTCCGGTTACTTATGTAGATTATGTAGATATGACTTTATATAATGAAAAATTTATCTCTATAAGATCCACAAAAGTACCTAAATTTGAACCAAATACATATGACGAATATATGCATGCTAATTCTGTGTGGCCAACAAGTTTTAAACGAAATCATAAATCATTTCAAGGAAGTTTAGATGAAATTTTAAGTTCAGAATTTATTATAAAGAATAATATGAAATTAGCACTAGATGATATTAATAGATGTAAAGTAGATTTTAAATGGGAATCAGATAAATGTGGTTCTATAATAGTTAATCCTATAAATAATATGGTGGTTACCTCTTGTTACGACGTGATCTCATATAATATATTAAAATTTGGTGATAAGTATAGAAATCACCCATTATTATCACCAACTTTATTGTGTATCGATGGTGTCAGTTTAATATGTAGAGATGAATTAGTGAATAATGCTTCATTATGTGATGATCATTATTTATGTACTGGTCTTGATCTATATGTTGTTAATGAACCAGATATTATGTCTAGCATGGCTTTAGTTCACAGTAGAATAAGAAGTGTATATTATTTACATAGTGATACAAAGTATGGTGCATTAGGTAGCATATATAAAATTCATTCAATGAATACTTTAAATCATAAATATAAAGTTTATCAAATCAATATTGAATCCTTAAAAGTTGAGACTATAACTCAAGATACCGTATTAAGTGCTGCTGTCATTGAAGCTGATAAATTAAACCACTCTAATAATGATTTTACTATTGGCCCAACAACAAATGATTGAGTCCACAAGGTATCAACAGCATGAAAAAGCGGTATAGCAAATAGTGGTAACAATAATATTGTTATTGTTAATGTCCATATGAAACCAATGAATACGAATATTATATTCTGGTAACTATAACCTACGTCATGATTATGAATAGTCTGCACTAATGTCAATGATAATGAAAATAAAATGACGCAAATGGACGTTAGGCTTTCGCAAATTTCAATGCTATTATTACCTATCTCTAATTTTATTCCTTTAATATTTTCATACTCAACAATTAAATAGTAGAAACATAATACAAAAGCAATAATAGAAATTTCAGCAACCACTTCAACAATGTATATATGTTTTGAACGTTTTGATAACTTTGCTGTCATATAATCCGTGAGACCTAAAAAATAGCAGGAGACATTTTCAAAAATTACAATAATACCATGTAAAACAAAAAATAAGCCCATCATTATAAAATCTGTGATACTATAAGTTGACATATATGTAGGGATGCAATGGAGCAATGACGAGCCAATAAAACACCAAATTATACACCAAAATCTATCAATTTTCAGTTTTCTAAATGGAAGGTAAAAAGTTTCTTGAAGTAATTTTCCAATGACAGGATTCCATCTCAATCCCCAAAATTCACTTATTGATGTTGAAAGTAATGGATGACAGTGTCGATATTTTGGAGGAAGTGGATAACCATTTATATCAAGTACGACGAGCATATTTGTATAATTCCATTGCATAGATGCCAAAACCCACAAACCGATTAATATAGCTGTTGCATGATATTGGTTACTGTTTGAAAAATTAACAGGAATCCATTCTCTTATAAGATACATATATCCATCAATACTAATTAATAAAAATAACCAATAACATACTCTAGCAATATCAATTTTCCTATTTCTATGATAACTTAATTTTGTTCGAATGGCGTATAGACTATTATTCATTAATTCACCTAATATTGAGTCTTTTTGTTCAATATTTAAATCATTATTCTGTAAAACATTCATTGTTTTCGATATAATAGCCATAGATGTCGCAAAGAAGTATAGTCCCGCAAAAAATCGAAGAGCTTTGAATGGTAAAAATGTAGGTAAAATAATCAATGAGCAAGCCATTATAGCTACAATAATCATCATTACTTTATTTGTTTTATAATAATATATAAAATACGTGCATGCTATTATGATGACAGTACAAACACTATACACAAATGGCGCATTAGAATAAATAAACTCATCACATAATTCTGGAATTTTTTGTATTATTCTTTCATTTTTATCAATAATTTGCTCTACCATGTAATATAACAATGATTTTTCATTATATAACCATCCAAGACTACTATCAATAGGTTTTAACCAGATTGATAAAGAATCATTCATTATTTATATTCTCACTAACTACGATTAACAGGTCCATCAATGTGACGAAGATGCAAACTGTGACTCACTGTGCACTCAACGGAGGCCGCTGCATTTGTGGGACCGGCATTTTGACTTCAAAAGAATTGTTGTGCTACCAAAATTGCTAACTAAAATAGAATACATAGCCACCTCAATAACCATATTACGTGTTTTACCCTATTCTTTTTCTATTTGTACATGTCCTTGGAGAGGAATGGCTCCAAACAGGAACTGAAAAATCAAGATCCAGCGCGGAGCGATTAATACAAAAGCGTAAAATGATTGCCTCAAGAAGATTTAATTTATTAAGAGCTGGTTTAACTATCCGCAAGTTAGCAACATCTAATGAACCACTTGTAAAAACTTCATTATATAATTTACATCTTCAACTGGGTGGTAAAATGGTACCATTTGCTGGATATGAATTACCAGTGCAATATGAAGGATTAGGCGTATTAAAAGAGCATGTACATTGTCGTGCTGCTGGCTCAGCATCATTATTTGATGTATCTCATATGGGTCAAATACATTGGCATGGTAAAGATGCAGTTAAATTTTTAGAAAAAATGGTTGTTGGTGATATTGCTTCATTAGCACCTGGACAATCAAAATTATCATTAATTATGAATGAAAACGGTGGTATTGTCGATGATACTGTAATAACTAATGCTGGTAGTTATATTCATATGGTAGTAAATGGTGCTTGTAAATACAAGGATATGGATCATTTTAAAAAATATATGAATCAATTCAAAATGGATGTGAAAATGGACTATCAAGGAGATCGTCAACTTGTTGCATTACAAGGTAAAGGTGCTCATATTGTTGTTAGAAGACTTGCACCAAAAATTGATTTATCTAAATTAAAATTTATGAATGGTACAGATGGCACTGTTGCTGGTATTGATGGTTGCCGTGTTACTCGTTGCGGATATACTGGTGAAGATGGTTTTGAAATATCAGTATCTGCAAAAGATGCTGTAAAATTAGCGACCGCATTATTAGATCAACCAGAAGTGAAACCAAGTGGATTAGGTGCCAGAGATTCACTAAGACTAGAAGCTGGATTATGTTTATATGGTAATGATTTAGATGAAACTATCAATCCTGTTGAAGCAGCATTAGTATGGACAATTGGTGGCCCAGCAACTAGAAGAAGAAAAGAACAAGGATTTTTAGGTGCTGATAAATTTTTAGAAAAAGATGGTAAATTGAAACCAGTATCAAAGAAAAGAGTTGGATTTGGGTCATTAAAACAACCTGCTAGGTATGAAGCACATATTTTTCTTATTAATAACAAAATAACTCACTTTCTAATTCATTTACAGAGCTGGAACTGAAGTCTTTACTGAAGATGGAACTAAAAAAATTGGTACTATTACTTCTGGTGGATTTGGTCCAACATATGGAAAAGCATTGGCAATGGGTTATGTTGAAACCGCATTTTCAAAGGATGATACTAAAGTATCTGTATCTGTAAGAGGAAAAGTATTACCTGCACAAATTACAAAAATGCCTTTTGTTGTCAATCGTGAATAGATAGAATTTTATAGAGTATTAATCGCAGTATAAAACATAATTCATAGTACATTTTTTTTATTCTTATTACCAAGCCCAAACTCTGTGAAATCTAAGATCACAGTCAAATGGTAGTTGAAATTTGGTAACATAATCATCCCTATTTACACTTAAAGGCACAGCTGTGTGCTCTTGTAATCTTAAAAGATTGTGTTTACCACAGTACCCTAAGTCAAAACCACTAGAACCATCTAGTAATAAAAGTTTAAAATTCATTAGACAATAATGCATTTCAACTTGTACATTAACTTCTCGTTTATTTATAGTATAAGTTCCTGGAAATACTTTTTTTGGGATTGGACCTTTAGAAAAGTATTTAGGAATATCCCAAACAGGTATAACATCCAATGAATATAAACAACTTCCATGATTAAAAAATCTAAAGTTTCTATAATATTTAACTTCAATAGATTCAACTTTTTTATCTTCCCAAAAATTATCATTACAAGGCGCTCGTGTGTATGTAGTACGTAAACTGTAAAATCCGTTAAATCGTATCCGAGGTTTATTTATTAAAATCGATTTATACGATCCAAATCTATTCATTAATAATGAAATAGGAATTTTATTTGTTGCTGGGTATATATAACTATAAATTGACTTATAAACTTTTTCTGTCGGCAGAAATGGAAAATTCTTACTCTTACACACACATTGTAATATACCCATCATATCAATATTTCCTAATATAATCAATATATATTCTGCTAATTCTTTCGGTAAAAGAAACCATATAGATATTTGTTCAATATTAGAATCTTCACTGATACACTTACGGCTAAATACTTTATCAGCAGTTTGATCATTAACATCATCATATTCATCATCCTGTAATATTGTTGACTGTGGCATATCCAACATATTTGATCCTTTACCAACCAAAAGCGATATTTCTAAATCACTTCTAGATTCTGTATATGCACTATGTCTTTCATTAGCAGCTGATACTATGCTATTGTCACTAGTCGCAGCTATTGATTCAGCTAATGCTTGCTCTAAAGCAAGCTCTTCTTCCAATTGGGATATAGTAATTCCACGTGAACTCGCTTTTATTTTAAGTTCACGATTAACCATAACCTCATATAAATTGTCCATTTTTTTTGGGGAAATTTAATACACAATATATGCCATACTTCCTTTTGTTTTGTTTAGCTATTGAATTTGATGTCAACTTGATGAGTCACTGAAGACAGAGAGAAAATACCGGCGGAAGTCAAAGTAAACATCGAATATATATAAATTACAATAAAAATTACAATAAAAATTTAGATTGAATGCTATTGACATGTATCATACGTTATGATTATTTGGCAATTCACCAATATATACTTTTTTCGATGAACGACCGGTACTTTTTAAAATTTTTGAACAGTTAATGAGGAAATAGTAGAAGATAGAAGTAATCTTGTAAACAATGTCTCAAGGTTTGTTAAAAGCCATCGGAATGCATGCCCATTGGGGTTTTTCGCATAGTTTTGATTTCTTAGAGTTATTAAATAAAATGTACAATGATAATGTGGTGTCAAGTGAATCATGCGAGCCTATCAATATACTTCTTATTCATCCATCGGATGTACGACATATTTTAACATTAATTGCAAGACGTAGGAGGCATTCAAATATTCCATTAAATCGTCCCATTAATATATATTTACTGGAAAATACTATTGAAAATGTAGCTAGAGATATACTATTGTTAGAAGTTATTAATGATTATGAAGTACCTATCAGACAACGCGCCAATATTTATTTGGAAATATTTGGTAATTGTAAAGTACAGGATAGAACATCTAGGTATATAGAACAATTAGGTTATCAATTACGTTCATTAATATGTGATAGTACTGGAAGATTAGAAGATTTAATTGATTTTTCATTATTTAAGTATAGAGATAGAGATTTACTTGAAAATGTTTTTAAATCATATTCTAGATCTGTTATATTTGATATTGATAAATTAATTGATACTAGACTAAGAGCACATTATGGTGACAGATATGATAGTAGAAAAGCTATGGCTGATTGGGATTATCATACATCTATAAGAGAATCAGCATCGATAATTCATATTAAACAATACAAAGATTGGCGAATGAAAGGAATTGCATATGAATTTGGTGATCAAGAATATACTGAACCTAATAGAACTATGATGTCATATACAGAAGGATTTTTAAAAGAAGGAAAGGAAAAAGGAATGAAAAAAGAAGTTAAAGGATACTGGGGTGATATCGTTGCATCACCTTATTTTTCATATGGAATAGATACTGATACTTCAAATAAATTAAGTGAAGGATTGTTTCAAATTTTAAATAAAAATACTGGATCAGAACAACATAGACATCATGCAGTAGAAATTGCTGTACATGATATGCTAAGTAATTTATGGGAAATTGAGAATGGTACGAAGTATCAAATGACAAAAGCTAATGATATATTTAGTGGCCTTGGTAAAGAAAGAGGTCAAATAATTAAAGAAGAAGAACCATTAAATGAGATACAGGATGATACCGAAGATTCTACTCAAGATAGTAAGAATGACATAGATACCGAGGTGGAAAATAAACAACCAATAGTAGAACCAAATAATAGTAATTCAGAAGTTACAACAAATACAATTTTTAAAAATATTATATCAGAAGAAGAAGAATTAGCTAAATCAATATTACGCGCTGAAACTATAGTTGAAACATTTCAAAATATTAAAATTTTACCAATTTTTGGTTCACCTAATGATATTTTAAACAAATCTAAATATAAGAATATTTTCGATGGCATTTATGTTTCATCAAGAATAGGACAATGTATGGAACAAGATTATTTTAAAGATTTATTAAAAAATGATGAGAAAAATCCAGTTGTAGTTGCAATTGAAACAGCAAAATATATTGTTACATTGAATAAAGATACAAAAAAAGCATTTCAAGAAAAGGAAATTGAATATATAACTCGACATGGACTTAAACCATTAGCACCAGAGTTAACAGTATTACGACGAAAACGCAATCCAACAGACGATAAAGATGATGATGTTATATTTTATACTCGTTAATAAGCTATTTTACAGGAACGATTATTTTAGTTTATACACTTGCTCAACAAATTTTGTTGTTAAAATTTATCCTCTTCATTGATAAATGCTGTAAAATCATCATTTGTTTTAATTTGACTATCATCAGTTTCAAAGTTATAAAAATTCATTTCATCTGTAAATAATTCACTTTGCTCAAAGTTTAATTCACCATAATCTTGTCTTTTGTTCAATATAATATCATCATTAATTAGAAAATCTGTTACAATCCTTTCACCTGGAAGCTCGTATTTACTATTTAATATCGTTGGATTCTTAGTAACAGTAGGTTTTGTAATAAATTCTTCAATATTATGCTTTTCGTCATATCGATGGTATTGATCTTGATGAACATGATAATATAAAGTATACTTCTTACAATATGCAATACATCTCTCTTCAAAAGATGCACCACTCTTTACCTTAAACAATGGAACCTTTGGCATTGATTTTTCTACTCGTTTCATTTTATTTCGCTCTATCTCGTTTCAGCCGTAAGTTTCAACGAGCTATCAATGTAAAAATATGCAGCTTCGGGCCAAAACATATACAACCTCCTGGATGCTTGTTGTGTCTGCGAGGTCGAACAAATCATTTCAACCCGGCCCTCAAAAAACGCACTATTCAATTATAACAATATTACAAATTTCCAATTATGTTCAGCTTATATTTGTAAATATATGCATTAATGTTTATTATAATATTTCAGATTTATTGTCTAAACCAGTTTTTTACACTTCATGATATTTTGTATAGTGAAACATTTTTCCAGTACTATAATAAATTTATACCTATAAATCTGCAATGCGAATAGTTTTTGCATCATTAGTAGTGATATTAATTAAATTTTTAGAGCCGTTCCTATTTTGAGAGAAATCTCCCAAAATTGGCGATACCGAGAAGGACTAAACGCTAGACCTACTAAGATTTTGATTTATACCATCAGCGAAGAAGGTAGCGCCAGCATGGTAATTGAAAATGTCCTCATTTGATACGGTAGAGATAATTTTTCTTATTAAACTCACATTTTAAATTATTCCTTCATTCACTCAGTTTGCTAGTGCTATTCGACACAATCGTCTTGACGTGTTAGAGAAAATAAGAGACGACATAAGTTGTTTTGATATAAGAAGTATATTCGATGTAAATGGAAATACCTTACTCCATATAGCAGTTCAAAATAATAACAAAAGAGCAGTTAAATTATGCTTATTAGCTGGATTCGATATTAATATACAGAATAGAAATACAGGCGATACTGCTTTGCATTATTGTTTCTCTTTTAATTACATTATGTTAGCTGAATATTTAATATCAAAAGGCGCAAATACTGATATCAAGAACAACAAAAATTTAACACCATACGAAGGAACTACATTAATCGACTAATTTAAAAGCCTAAAAGGTATTGAAATTCCTCCTCGTTGACTAATGATTCCCAAAATCGTACGATATCAGTATTAACTTTTTTAATTGTTTCAAGTCGTTCATACACTTCAGATGGTTCTTGTTCTGCACAAATTTTAAACCAGTCATCTTCAAGATACTGATTTAGTAATTCTACTCGACGTTCAAATTCAGTTTGGTTATGATTAAATAATGCAACAAGACTTGATTCTTCAACTTTCCCTCCGATATTTGTTTTGGGGGATACTTCATCAAAAAAAAATCTAGCGATATAAACATACTGTAATGCTTCACGAAATTTTATTATCAAATCATTTGCTTTTGGTATTGCATAAATAATATCCTTCACATTATCGGAGACAAGACTTATATCAGCAGGTAAACGAGATTGAATTTTTTGTAAAATTGCACCTTGAAACTTAAGTACTTTCCCATGATGACATATAAAGTTTGGTTTAGGTACTTTTTGTTGTTGATTCCTTACAAAATCGGGACAATTTTCATCACATGGTGGCATTATTCTTTGTCTTGCAAATCCAGCAGATGTTTCATTAAAAGAACGTAATTGTTCATGCTGTTCAAAGTGTGCGATTCTTTTTTTAATTACCTCTGCCACTGTTACTGCATTTTTAGCTTTTAATGCAACCTCATTCAAACCAACACCTGAATCAAATACACCACAACTAAAATGATCAGGAGTATGCTTACTCCAGTCAACGAGACACATCCAACAAAAAACATGACCACAACCTCCTTCTTCTCTTCTGCAATTCATTTGATAGCATCCAGTATACTTATAGATCATACAATTACATCTAGGACATGGTTTGACATTGATGGCCATCCAATTATCATCGTCTATACCTTTGTCCTTTTTAATCTTTTGCTTTTCTATTTCATATGATCTCACTTTAACACACGATACTGGAGTATGCGGATTTCCAGTACATCCCCAACAAAATGATGTATCACATGATGAACAAGTTATAGTACGTTTGACATTATTTTTTTCATAATATATTAATTTATCACAATTACCATTTCTACAACGATTAATGAAACGATTGGCGGTAATAAAACTATTAATTTGTATGTCACGGTATTTGGATATTGTATTTTCATCACAAAATTTTTGTATTAATGCTTCACTAAGTACTAAATTGCAATCTTTACAAGGACATAAATCAGTTAAACAGTTAAGTCCACCAATATTAACAGAAGCTGTGAGTTTACTTTTCCAACATTCGCTACAACAATAATGCTTGCATGGCATTGAAAAAGTCTCATGAATTGCTACTTCAATTTCTTCATCTTTTGTCATTTTGACATTACCAAATATAACTGTAGATTTAGCTTGAGTTAATGGTCCATTATTGTTGTAACGTAATTTAATTTCTTTTTCCAACGTTCCTTGTTTCGAATATGACACTGTTTCTGGAGAAATTGCATGATCCCAATTAGGATTAACAAATATATCATCAATTGCTTTTACAATATCTAATAATGTGCAAGTTTCTCGCCATCCATCATTTACTAGATACAAGCAAATATATCCATTAGAGCTATCAACATTTGGATGTAAACACTTATTAGCAGTTAAACATATAACTTTTGGTGCACTATTCGGATAATTAAATGGTATTTTGATTTCAAAAAGAAACTCACATCCAGACCATGAACCTTTACCATTGATATTACAATTTATGGTAAAAAGATCATCTTCATCAGGCAATTCAAAATCATATTCACTTTTATTCAAATCCTTTATTTGTCTATTAAGAATTCTTAATGTGCTTGCATCAATTTTACCCCCTTCTTTAGGAGCTATACTTTTGGTTGCATTTGTTGTATTCGACACTACACTAATTTGCCCTTCTGTTGTTACTAGCTTTGGTACAGGAGCACGTAAACATATAATACAAGGTGCTGACTCAGAAACTAATATTTCACCAATTTCCTCAGTATATTCTGTCGGACAATGTGCATCATGCAAAGCTTTGACTGGATCTTCCCAATATCTTTCCTCTGTCTTATGAACATCCCAATTAAAATATTGTAGCAAAAGTATACAATAATTATGAGGCAAATTTGTCATTCTAGAGAGATACTCAATGAGATTATTTCTATCGACACTAATATCTTCTTTCGATTTTATATCATATGAAACCATTCTCTGTAGCTTACTACCTTTTGGAACAGCTCGAGGTGTTGTTGCCATTTCTCCAACTGTGTCATCTTCTTCCTCGTATACATATTCATCATCCTCTTCTTCCATGTCATACGACTCATCATTATCGCTAGCCATTAACTCTGTATCTTCATCGGAAGACATTTTTATTGATTCGCTACGCTTGTATTGCACAATGGCAATTATACCGAATATTAATAGTATTAACCCTGTTGTTTGTAAGAGGAAATGTATTCCTTTTTATTTATTTTCTTGTATTTTTGGAAATTTTCCATTTCGATTCCGCGATTTTCCACACTTTCTACTTCGGAATACTAAAGCAAGTACATGAATTAAACAATGTGAAAGTTAAGAAAGTATCTTCAGTCATACAATTATAATAATAAAATTGACTGAATGCTAGTCTTTAAATTTTATAAATTCAATTATTTATTTAGTATTATTTTTTAAGTGTATAACAAGAATTTAGATTGATTTAATTGATTCTCAACAAAAAGATAATATTCAGTTAGACAATTTCTAGCAGTATTAATGACTTCAAACAGACGGCCCATGTACTCCCAGAGTGGTGGAGAAGACTTCTCGGAATCCAAAAGGATTTGCCAGGCAGTGCCATTGGATAAATAGTTTAAAATGAAGGGAAGACGTAAGGATACGCAAAAGCGAGTAGTCGATGCATCGCGAATAGTCGTGGGTGTTGAAGATATGATTCTTTTGGAGGATGTACGTGAACAAGGTATTGTTAACAATCTTAAAGTGCGATTAGAAAGTTCTAAAATATATAGTAATATTGGGCATGTTCTGGTTTGTTGCAATCCATATAAATGGTTGAAAATTTACGATGAAGCAATTATGAAATCATATGTTCATCAAAACAGAGTTGATGTTGAACCTCATATATTTGCTACAGCAGAAGCAGCGTATAGAGGTATGGTAACTGAAGAGGATAACCAATGTATCATTATTTCTGGCGAGTCTGGTGCTGGTAAGACCGAGGCATCAAAGCACATTCAATCATATATTGCAGCAGTTAGTGGTGGTGGTGAAGGAGTTGATAAAATAAAAAAAGTTTTTTTAGATTCTAATCCGGTATTAGAAGCATTTGGTAATGCTAAAACTTTACGTAATAATAATTCTTCTAGATTTGGTAAATATTTTGAAATTAAATTTGATCGTTTTGGTTCACCACAAGGTGGTGTAATTACAAATTATTTATTAGAAAAAAGTCGTATTGTAAGACCTGGTGAAGGTGAACGTAATTTTCATATTTTTTATCAATTATTAGAAAGTAAACATGTTGGAAATTTACAGTTAACACCAAATCCAAGTGCGTATGATTATTTATCAAAATCCAATTGTACTACTGTTCAAGGTATTAATGATCGTGAAGAATTTGACATAACATTAAATGCAATGAATAGTGTCGGAATGAAAAATAAACAAGTGCAATCTGTTTTAACATTATTAGCAGCAATATTACATCTAGGTAATGTAAAATTTGTTGCACAACAAGTTGAGGGTGCAGAAGGCAGCAAAGTCAATTCTAAAGGTAATAGTAGTGAAGGCTTAAATGCATTTTGTTCATTATTAAAAGTTGAACATGATGTAGTAGTTCAAGCATTAACATTTCGTGAATTACAAACTATGGCACCTGGTGGTAAAATTGATACATACATGGTACCTCAAAATCCAGTTCAAGCAACTGGACGACGTGATGCTGTTGCAAAAGCATTATATGAGCGTATGTTTGATTTAATAGTTAATCGTATTAACAGTGCGTTAGATATTTCTAATCTACCATCAGATCTATTATCTATAGGTGTACTTGATATATATGGATTTGAAATATTTCAGAATAATTCATTCGAACAGTTATGTATTAATTATGTAAACGAAAAGTTACAACAGATATTTATTGAATTGACTCTTCGAGCTGAACAGGAAGAGTATGAAAGAGAAGGAATTGCATGGCAACCAATCCCCTTCTTTAATAATAAGATAGTTTGTGAGTTATTAGATAGTAGCAAACAACCACCTGGAATATTCCGTATATTAGATGATACATGTAAAACAATGCATGGTACCACTGATAGTATCAGTGTAGATATGAAATTTGTCGAAGGAGTATCTAAAATACATTATTCTCATGCTCATTATCAAGCAAATAATAATGTTTTCGTGATTAAACATTATGCTGGTAACGTGAATTATACCGTTGGTAAATTTAGTGAAAGCAATAAGGATGCATTGAATAAAGATTTGATTATAATGTTGAAGTATTGCGGAGATAATTTAGTTCAATTTTTATTTCCTGAAGAAATTGATCAAAATGATAAAACAGCACCACCAACAGCTGGAGCAAAAATACGTACACAATGTCAGGCACTTGTTACAACATTAATGGATTGTTCTCCACATTATGTTCGTTGTATTAAAAGTAACGACACGAAATCACCATTAACTATTGACAATGATCGAGTGAAACATCAAGTAAAATATTTAGGATTAACAGAAAATATTAAAGTTAGACGTGCTGGTTTTGCATATCGTGCTGAATATTATCGATTTTTAGAACGATTTAATTTATTATGTAAAGAAACATATCCAGATTGGAAAGGAACAGATAAAGACGGATGTAAACAAATACTTAAAGCAATTATGACTAAAATTCCTGGATTATCAAAAGATGAAGCACAATTAGGTAAATCAAAAGTATTTATTAGAAAACCAGAAACATATTTTGCTATTGAAAAATTAAGAGAACGTAGATTAGGTGATTTTGTTGTATCTATTCAACGTGCATGGAAACGTTATAATGGTAGAAGAGAATATATTAAAATGCAATCACAAATGGCTACTTTATATGCAAATAATGGCAAAACTAGACGCAGAGAATCAATTTTTAGACCATTTTCAGGTGATTATTTAGATGCACTAAACGATTCTGACGCAATACGTGAGAACATATACTCTATTATTGACTATTACAATAGAGATGAAGTAGCTCTATTTGCTGATTATCTATGTTGTCAAGTAGTTACTTCTTCTGTTAAACCTAATTATGCTCTTGAGGGACGTATTCTTGTACTAACAAATATGGCATTCTATATAATGGAAATTACATCGCCTCCACCACCAAATATTAAACCTCCACCTAAAGCATTACCAAAATTATTGTTACGTAGAAGAATATTGTTGAATCAAATCGATGGTGTACATCTATCAACATTAGGAGATACAGTATTAGTGTTAAAAGTTAAACCAGTTGAAAAAATTGCAGTTCCAGATCAAAGTCATTGGATAGAAGATGCTAAAAGTAATAATTGTACGGCTACAAATACTCCATTTGGTCTATTTGTACGTCGTCATCATTGCCGTGTCTCTGGCAATTGTTACATTGATGCTGTCTGTAATTATTATCAAAATATTCCAGATTTAGGATTTTATACTCCTCAAAGAGTAAGTGACAGTTATATTGGATTAGCATCAATGGATATACAAGAAGATGTTATATTAACTGTTGATAGAAAAACTGAGCTATTAGCATTATTATTAGCGAATTGTAAAGGTGGTAAAAAAGGAGGATCGTTACAAGTTACATTTAATAATAATGTATCATTACGTAGTGGTGTTAGTATATCACAATTACCTTGTAATAGTATTACATTTACCGAAAGCAATGGTAATAGTATTAATTCAGTGCTTAATGCATTCACTAAATCATCGATTAATGCTGAAATAACAAATGGTAGTATGCGTGTCAATTGTCCAAAAGGTTTGTCATCATCGTTGGTTGAAGAAAAACGTCAAAGACAAGAAGCTAGACAAAAAAAAGCTGAAAAACGTAGAAAAAGAGAAGAAGCTGAACGTAAAGAACGAAATGCAGTAAAAGAAGCTGAACGTGAACGTGAACGACTTGCTAGATTAGAGGAGAAAAAAGCTAGAAAAGCATTAGAAAAGCAACAAAAGAAAGCAGAGGAAGATATAAAAGCAGAGAACTCAATGAAAGTAAAGGTAGTCAAAAAGTTTGGTGAATCATCATCATCGTCATCATCATCAGGAGCAGTCAAACCAGTTTCATCTGGTGCCAACAGCGAGTTAGCGGCTAAAATGGCTGCCCGTAGAGCTAAAAATGAAGCTTAAAAATAGTTTTCATAATAAATTGTATATTTAGATCTAGTTATTACATTATAATAAAACAAAAATTTCTTGTTACTTGTGACGTACCCATTAATTATAGTGCAGATACAATTTTTAAAATAATCAAAAGTAGTACTAAAACTAATACAACCATTCCAGTTCCAATTAAACAAAACATATTGTCATCTGTCTTTTTCACAGAATTATTACTTCCAACTTTGCTATTAGTACTACTATTATCATCATCATAAATAATTTCTCTATTATGTTTTCCTCCTAATCTAACAGTAGCTATTTTTCTTGTCTCTTTCTCGTAATCAATCAAATATTGCACTAAATCGAAACGAGGCCTTATAGGAGGCCTACACTTTGTAACTATACTAAAACTTTTTGCTAATGATACGTTAATTTTATTCATAACATAATATATTGCAATGGCGGCTGCTTGAATAAGACCAGATTCATCAATAATTAATACATTTCCTTTATGGAGACAATTGTTTAGTCCATAAGTAAGTAAGTTATGTAGTATAGTGTTGTAATGATTTACCTTCATTTAAATATTTATCAATGGCATCATAACTTTTTTTATAACATGATTTATCATCAGTTATAGGATCTATATTTACATATGTCACATTTTTCTCTTTTGAATAACGATGTAAATCTGTGGCACAATTAATACAACAAACTATAGAACGATGCTGTAATTGAACCATGGATGCAGAGTTCATATCACCAATATACAATTTATTTACAGTTTTAACATTTGGGATGGTTAGTAGCGATGCGCTTGCATCATATTGTTTCGAAGAGTTGTCAATATATGTAACTTTCATTTTCTGAAAAATTCGAGAGTTCTTACTTTGACTATCTCAAGATCTTGGAGGTTCTTCTTCAATAGTTGAATCGCAAATCGCGATAGGACAAACTAGATTTACCCCGGATGCCTTTTTTTGTTTTTTATAATCAGACTTCCTGTTTATTATGACCGCCTACCCACAATTATCAACTACTCCTTTTCGATGAATTAGTTATTACAGTGCATGAGGAAAGCAAACAGTTTTAAATGTTAAATATTTATGTAAAGTATTCTTCGATTAATTCAATCTTCTATTTTTTTACTTAAGCGTTAATGATTAAATGCGAATTTCATTATGATACCATAACTAGAAAATGGAATTAGTCTCGTATTTAAAGTAGAAAAGTAAGTTTTTTCTTGACAAACAGACCAACCCTATCCCGGCCTTGAATATTTCACACCTGCAAGAGGAGATTCCAGTTTCCTTCCTATTGCTGTTTGTGGGAGCACAATTTGGCAGTGCAAAAAAAAAGAAAAGCATCCATATACATAGCGTCAATATATGATGCAGCTATTTTTCATTGTTGTTGTTAGTTTGTTAGTAGTAGTTAATGCATATAGTCAAGAGTTTAATAGTACGTCTACTACGTGTATATGTAGCACAGTACCATGTCCAGTAAGCGGTTATAATTATTTAACAACAGGTGGTGGTGCAGTTGGTAAATATTATTATTCAACTCATAATGGTCAAGCAGTAGTTACATCAGCATCTATTACTATAACATCATCAAATTTAGATACAGGAACTGACACGACTTCATGTACCCAGGACTACAGTAGAATGTTAGATGATGATGGAGTACAAGATTGTGATGCTGGACATATTCTTGCTAATAGATTAGGTGGTCCTGGTAATCAACCTATAAATATTTTCCCTCAAGATTCATCAATTAATCGAGGTACATGGGCACAATTCGAAGGTAATATTTATGATTGTATAAAAGGGGGAGCATCATCAGCATCATTATCATGGCAATTTACTTATGAGTCAACATCACATACTAAGCCTTATAAAGCAACATATTCGGTAACATATAGTGGGGGATCATGCTCAGCAGTTTCGGCATCATTTAGTAATTAATTTTCACATAGTTTTAATAATAGGAAGAATATTCAAATCATCTGCCATATATATATAAATATATGGATATAGTTAAATGTAGATGACCATCGTACCTATTCCAATAAAGGAATATGTTATTGTATTTAAATAATTACCAATAATAATAATAATAATATTGATTATTTTATATTTTTAAAAGACTCCTAATGCTGTTGTAATTGCAAACACTAAAAATAATGATCCACCAATATAACCTATAACTTGTTCTGATAAATATTTGGATAAAAATGATCCACCTATAACAGCAATACCGGTTGCAGATGCATGAGCAGCAATAGCACCTGCTGCGACAGCATAAGGATTTAATGCAGCAGATAATGCTATTGTTGATAAAAATGATCTGTCACCTATTTCAGCGGCAAATACTAATGAAAATGTTTGAATTATTAATGCTATTGCACTTCTTCTTTTTTGATCTAATGTTAATTCTTCTACCGTTTTTTCAGCTTCAGCTTTTTCTTCTTCAATACCGGAATTTAAACTTGCATCTTGTTTACTAGCTTCATATAATGTTTTTATTCCAAAATATGCAAATGCAGCAACAGCAATATAATCATCATAAGGTACACCTTGAGTCAAAGATGAAGGAACTGCATGAAAAAGTTGTCCTAATACTGTTGATATTACTGTCATTATTGCCAATGCACCAATAGAACCAGTAAATGATATCAATTTACCATATTTTGCTGCTAATAAACCAGCTATAAAAAATGTTTTATCACCAATTTCTGATATAAAAATTAACAAAAATGCTTGAATAAATCCATTGTCACCAGTAGTTTTACTTAATATTGATTCAATTAATCCAGAACCAGCTGGCGATGCAAATGCTGGTTGTTGTGTCAATAAAATTGTTGATAATAGAGTTATCCCCAATGTAATTATTGATTTAGATGACCATTTATTTTTAATAAATTTTAATACATTATCATTTTTTAATGATGGCAATTTAACATTTACAATATCTTCATGACTATTAACAATATTATTATCAACAATTTTGTGACCTCTTAATTGTCGTAAGCTTAGTTTAGAATTTACATGAGAGTTATGTCTTAAACTAATACTTTTATATGCATAACATGAGATACATTGACTTAATAACACTAGAAGTAGCAGTACTAGTGCATGATTTTCCATTTATATGCAGTTTAGATGTTGTGTGTTAAGACAACAACGCTTTATCAGTGTACCTTGACTAGTTCGTACACCCATAATGACCGGATGAGTCACACGGCCGGTTATAAACCGATGTCGAAAGGAAACGTTTAAACGCAATCTACTTTTGAGATTAAAGTCGATACCTTAAAGTTATGAGAGGATTTATCGATTTTAATGCTATACTTCCTAATAATGCTGATACTTTACATATCCGTTAAAGTGATAAAAATGACCGGCCCATACTGTTTTTAAGATTTCGATTCCATCTGTTCACTACTCCTCTTACCATTTCATCACTCATCTACAGTTTCCTTTTTGTTTCGGTAGAGTAGACTAATATGGGTAACAAATTGTTCTGTGAGTTTACAGTATTTAGTAATACAAATGGATTAGCAGGAAGAAATGATGATAGTCAAAATTTTAGCACTGGATCTATTAGTAATACCGCCACATTTGGTGCAGGATGGTAAGATTATAATAAATCATTTATTTATTGTATTAATTGTTATCGTTTTTATTTTTATGTAGCTATTGGGGTACTGAAAGGTATATGAAGAGTCAATTTCCAGGTTGGAGATCGGTAGAAGAAGGACATGTTGGATTTATGGGTCCACCAGATGCAGTTGCATCACCTTCTTATGAGCAAGTATGCAAAGGTGATACTGGACATGTCGAAGTATTTCATTTAAAATTTAGTGGTGGTGCTAATACTTATGAAGAATTAGTTAGATATTTTTTTCAATTCCATGATCCCACAACACAAGATCGACAAATTAATGATGTCGGCACACAATATGCATCAGTTATATACTATCATGATGAAACACAAAAGCAGATTGCAACTATGGTTCGAGATCAACTACAAGAATATATTAATGATGGAACTATTACTTGCTTCACAGATAAAACAGTAACTACCGCTATAAAACCAGCCACTGTTTTTTATATTGCAAAAGAAGAACATCAAGAATATTTATTAAAAAATCCTAAAGGCTACTGTAATCACAGAGTTAGATTTAAAGCTTGGCCGGATCGAAGAGTTCAAGAAAAATAATTAAATGTATTATTTTAAGATTTTTTCTCACCAGAATAATTTTTGTCTGACATGTAAATAATAGAGCATTACAGAAACAAGTATATTGCCAGCTAACTTTATATCAAACATTTATGAAGGCTTAAAAATTTTCTTTTGCCTTCCTCATCTTCTATACAACCGAATTAGGTGTGGAACGTTTGATTTTTTAGGATCCGCTTTTCTAGGAGGAAAAAAAGAACACTTCGATCAACTTGAAGTTTGGTACTAGTAGAACTTGGAATATGCGGAAAATTAATCGATCAGTATTTGTGCCATTAAACAAGCACTCCTTTCATAGCGCTTCAAATGGTAGCGAAGTGTATCACGAATTAAAGATAGGACCCATGAAACGATTGTATAAATATTATACAAAAGATACTGTGAATTTAGCTGGTGGTGTCCCTATGGAGCGATGCTTTCCATTCCAATCAATAAACGTACAAACTTGTGACTTGACTAGTCCAAAAGGGTCGTATGAACTAACTAAAGGTAAAGACTTATATTTGAATTACCTTCGTGGTGATGGTATTAATGAATTAAAAGAATGGATCAATAATCATATGAAGAAATTGCATCCAGCAAAAGTAGATTATGGAACATGTATGACAGTAGGGTCTACTGATGCTTTAGCTAAGACATTAATGCTATTAAATGGTGATTCTGTATTAATGGATCAATATGCATATGGCACTGCTATTAACGCTTGTAAGGTAATGAATCGAACACCAATAGGTATTAAAATGGATTCCGAGGGAATGATTCCATCGTCTTTAGATGAAAGTATAATTGCAGCTAGAAAGAAAGGTTACAAACCTGATTGTATATATGTTACACCAGTGGGACAAAATCCAACAGGACTTACCATGAGTCTAAAGCGTAAACAAGATATATACAACGTATGTAAAAAAAATGATATTCTAATTATTGAGGATGATGCATATTATTACTTATATTATGGTGATAAAGATGCATCGAAAATTCCTGGATTAAATCATTTACCAGCCTCATTTTTATCAATAGATACTGATAATCGTGTTATCAGATTTGATTCATTGAGTAAATTTGTATCTCCTGGTGTAAGATTAGGTTGGATATCAGGTCATCATGATTTTATTGCAAAATTTTTATTATTACAAGAAATGACAACTCAATTTCCATCAAGTATTTCACAATCAATGTTTATGGGATTATTAAATCATTGGCAGGATACTGGACTTGATACTCATCTACAAAACATTCAAAATCATTATTTAAATCAAAAGAATTTAATGTGTAATGCATTAAATAGTGTTAAAAATTCTGCAGTTACTTATGTAGAACCAAGTGGTGGAATGTTTTTATGGTTAAAATTAATGAATAATTCAGCTATCAACACAAATAATAAATTATTCCAACATTTAGCCGGTCATGGAGTTATTACTGTTCCTGGTGAAGATTTTTATGTTGATTCTATTGAAAATATTTCATCTAAAAAAGATAGTAAAAATAATAAAAATATTAAAAACGATGAAGTAAAATCAAATCCAGCTATAGTTCGGTTGACATTTGCTGCTGCAAATAAAGACAATATCTTAGAGGGAATTAATCGCCTTATTAAAGGTATTCAAACGTTTAAATAGGGTGCATTTATGGTGAGTAAACATGAGAAATATCAACGAGAGTAGAGAGTAGAAACAAAACTTTTAGGTATATGGAACCTGTATTTAATCTTATATTTTACAAGATTATCGGTTTAGTCATCTCTTAATATGATTCTATTTCTGCTGTTTCAACATTGTTAACACTTATTGCTTCACTATCTTCTGCATTTACTGCTGGGGCAAAACCATCAGCTGTTGCATATAAGATTTTAAATATAGATGCCGTTAGATCATTACCATTACCATTATCTTCTACTTCTTGTAATATTACTTCAATGTCTCTTAATTTTTCAAAATAAAAATCTCTTTCCTTTTCAACACCAACAACTTCTGCTTTTAATGCTTCAAAATTTTGGGAAGCAATAGTATTTGCATTTTTTAGTAGCTCAATTTCTTGTTTATATGCATCAACATTAACAGCGGATGATGGCTTAGCAGGTGACACTTTTGAGGCTACAACATTAGTAGTACTAGCAGTGGTTGAAATGGTTGGCTTTGCAGCAGGTGCTTTATTTTCTTTTTGTACATTTGCTGGTTTATTATTTGTAACAGTTTGCTTGGTGCTTGCTGGTGCAGTCGCTGGTTTATTATTGACTATTTTTTTAACAGTATCAACACTAGAAGAGCCTTTGCCTTTGGTACGAACACTGATTGGATCATAATCATCTGGACGACCAGAGCAAGATAATTCAAAAAAACGTTTGAACCATTGCATAAATTCCAAGTTATCCATATATCTACCACCAATTAATCTTCCAACATCAATATGACGTTCAATATGTAATTTAGTGAAGCAATCTTGTAATACTTTATAATTTGCAGTAAATTCAACTGAAGTCTTTGCACCCCAATTAACTAAAGGTTTATGAAAATAAAATAATATAGTAATAGTAAAGTCAAAATATTATTATTACCTTTGTGCATAGGAACTTGTCCTGGATACATAATATCTAATAATTGACATGCTGCAGCACCAGATGCAGTATCCTCAATTTTAGCTAAGTTTAAATCAAGTGTACTATTAACCCAATCCATAATTTCTTTTCTTCCAACGAAGAATGCACCGTCCATCATACCAATTGTTGACTATAATAGCAATAGTAAGTATATAAATAAAATAGATTGTCACAAGCAGTTAGTGCTAGAGATTAAGAGTAAGTCGGCGAAAAGAGGATGACAAGTGTATTTTTGAGTGAAATTATGTTCTTGCAGTCGCAACGATTGAATTAACTTTATTGCATAAAACCGATGAATTAAAGTTAATTCAATCGACTGGAAACAAGTGAATTTATTTCACATATCACAATTAACACGTAGATGGAGTGAAGAAGTACCATTTTTCTGCCGCTTTACGTCTATAACTTCCTTAATTTCCGTCGCAGAATTTTTTTCAACGACTAACCAAGGCCGGTATTATTGCGGAACCGACCAACTCCAGGAACATTTTGTTACAATTTTGTTATGTTACATAGTTACAATAAGTGCATTTATATAATTCGATATGGTCGGAAGTATAGCGGTATTTGACTGTAATTATTGTCGGTATGTTTTATCTTATTGCACTTGTGGTCAATGACGTTGAGGGAGTTGTCATTCATCCCTTCGTATAATTGATCTTTGTATAAAATACCGATGATAGTTTTATAATCCCTTTTCGTTGGTATAATGAATGATAATTTCTTGAGTTTATATTTACTCGCTATAGTAGTTGTATACGTTGAACTTGTTGTATACGGAGATA
>JACCDO011535666.1_pt1 | contig 57490 bp, 43 predicted proteins | sample 7446101 | NCBI WGS metagenome assembly JACCDO01 (sample SAMN15323440, study PRJNA562643) | freshwater metagenome | isolation source: river surface water | place: USA:Blue River Watershed | collected 2017-08-16 | reverse complement strand
GGGTTAGCAACGGTATTATATGGCAATGATGCCGTTTGATTGTCAATTTCACTTTCTTGTTGCATATTTTCGGTGCTTGTCACAGCTTGTGGCGCTATTAATGTATTGTCGACAAATTTATTTTTCTTTTTTTGTACTTTTTCAACAACTTTTGGTAACGGATTAAACGTTTCAAATTCACCAAATTCTTCATTAAATGTTATATTATTAACGGCTATATTCAAAGCATCTTTATTTCTTTGTTTTTCTCGCCATACATTCCATCTGGATTCGGGCGATCCTTCTTTCCTCTTCTGTTTACGAAAGCAATAATAGTACACGAATGTGCATAAACCACATAGTACTATAATCAATATTAATAGCAAATGAAGGAATGTAAACGATCCATCTAATTTAGAGTCCACAGAGAACAACGAGTTGGATTTGATGTGTTTATTCGTGGGTAATGACGAGGGAGATGATGTTGGAGATGATGTTGGATTTGTTGGATTTGTGGATGGTATAGCAGATGGATATGATGATGGAGACGATGTTGGCTGACTAGGATTTGCTGTAGGTTGGGATGTTGGATTCGTTGATGGCATTGAGGAGGGTACAGTTGATGGCATTGATGAGGGTGTAGTTGATGGTATTGATGTAGGTTGTGCACTTGGTTGTGTTGGCACACTTGTTGGACGCGAAGATGGCAAAGTTGAAGGATAACTGGTTGGATTGGAACTAGGTTCTGAGGTTGGACTTGATGTAGGCTGATAAGTGGGGCTCGCCGTTGGAATTTCAGTTGGAGATACGGTCGGTAATGAACTAGGAATTATTGTTGGTGTAAATGTTGGTGTAAATGACGGCGTAGATGTTGGAGTTACTGTCGGCAATGAACTAGGAATTACCGTAGGCGTAAATGATGGTGTAAATGTTGGTGTAAACGTTGGTATTATTGACGGTAAGTACGTAGGACTTACTGTTGGTTCTTTAGTTGGGATTGCCGAGGGCAATGAACTATACAACGAAAAGATGAGAATATATGAATTAAAGCACTGTATAGAATAATATAAATAAATACCTTGGAGTTACTGTCGGTAATGCCGTTGGATGTCGTGTTGGTATATCCGTAGGTACCATTGTAGGGTAAAACATACACGATGTTGATCCTGCTTCAGAATATTTTCCAGTAGGACAATTGCTACAAGTAGTGTCACCAGCAGCAGCAAAAGTATTCGCTGGACACATTGAACAGGTTGGAGTTTGTTGACACACGTAACAAGATAACTGTGCATAGCATTCTTTATCATTCCACGATCCATTCTCATACTGTTCAGTACAATCTTCATCATTTCCTCCATCATCAGGTTGTCCACTGGCCCAGTTGGTGTATGATGATGTACCATACACCCATACAAAATTAGATTCACTTGCGATATCATTATATCCTATCCATTTACGACAACTAAAAAAGCTGTTAATTAGCGTATTTTCACCAGCTGAGTGAATCGTTACAAGCCAACCGCTATTTGAAGTACAGCTTGATTTAGCATCTGTCCATGTTATAGATGCACCCGAAACACCATAATAACAGTAATCATAACCACTTCCACTGTAGGAAGTATAACCAGAAGTGCAAGTTTGTTTGTATCCACCTGAACAGTAAGCTTTTGACACTGTTACCAACAAACTACTTATGTAAACAAGGTAGAAAATTACTCGGGTCAAGCATAGATATGACGTCATGAGCAATACTATTTAACACGCAAGCACACAATATGTTGCAGAAAAGTTTACTCACTCACTCACTCACTCACTCATATCACGCATTCATCGTTGCATGTAGAATTTTTTTCCATTTACCAGCGACTATTAATCCCTATTAAGGACTCCGGGACTTGAATCTAGAAAATATTTACAGAAAAAATAAAAACGTCAGTGAGCGTGAAGCTATTGGTTGAAAGTGAACTTATACGATGCGGATAGTAACGCTCTTATTTGTTTTATATATCTTGATACAATCAACAATTGGATTTATGATAAAAAAGCACTCTAATTCAATTGTAATTCGACAATATAACAAGAAACCTGATTTTATCGATGTAGAAATAGTAAATGAAGATGGCAGTAATAAAGCTACTAACATAAAGAAAAGGGAAGATATCGGTGATAAGCCAATAATTGGAATAAATGGAATAACGAATTTATTGAAGAAAGGTGTAAATTCAATAACCAAAATATTTGAAAAAGAAAAAGACCAAAAATTAAATAATCAAAAGAAAGAAATGAATCAAGCAATCGATAAAATAATGCAAGGTATGATCATACACAGATATTTACTATATTACGATTTATTATTTACATATTTGCTAGGCACAGGTGTTGGTGGATCAATACTGGGATCATTAATGAAAGGTGTAGGTTCTATGTTAGTTGATTCATTCGCCGAATCAGCAAATGATTTAGAGCTTATTAAAACCAAAATTGATTCATTATTACAAAATAATGACGAGGTTACACAGTTCCTTTCATACTTTTTTATGTTACCTACTTCATTTATTCCTTTTTTAGGTAACTAAATTATTTAATAATAAAGAAATAAATTGTTTAAATCCAATTCAGCAATCGACTTCGTCGTTTAGTGTCAACGGCAATGTGAGTAAACAATTCACTTACATATTCCCCCTCATCATTGCTGGTGGTAATACTGGGAGTATTGTACAGGCCACTGGAACTATTGAAAATAATAATGTAAATTTCAATGATGTAGTGTTGCAAGCAGGTCAAAAAATTATAAGAATCAAAAATAATAATGGTTCAAGTGGGAAATATATCGATGTTTAGGTCTGTAATTAATTTATATATTGCTGTATATACTCTATCACTTTATCTCTAAATTCAGATGGATGTAATGATTTCAACGTGATAAATGGGGTTTTATGTACATCTGGATGATCATTCTTGTTACTATTCAATGTATATTTAGATGCTCCATCACATTCCTCACGAGCTATATGAGCCGAATGCATACCCACATTCGTTGCACCAAAGACATCATTATGCAACGAGTCACCAACAAATAGAACTCGATTCGTAGGGATCTTACTTAGTTGCGATATACTTATGAAAGGAACCGGCGATGGCTTTAAACTACCTACATCTGTTGCTGACAACACAATATCCACGTAGTCCCCTAACACGTCTGATGACGTGAGGTTCGCCGCGTTGCCTACATAAAATAGAATATTAAGATTAACGAGGAAGTGAAAGCAACATAAGCTTATGGGTACGTACCATTCGTTGAAATACCAATTTTAATATTTTGCTCCTTCAACCATTGCAAACAAGGTAAGACGTCATCATACAAATACGGCATAATATTACTCCGTTTCGTAATAAATAAATCTAATGCTTCTTCAATATACTTGATTTCGTCGTGATTCCCCGCTTGCTTCGTTAAATGCAACATTGACTGCCTTCTAAGCTCGGTGACGTCGTGACTTATAAAAGGATTTTCCTCACTCATTTTTACCATCGTTTCACGTAAAATATTGGATTGGCTATCACTATTATTGATATAGTTGTACGTTACGGGCATATGGATCTTCATAAACGTATTTAACGCATCGTTGGCGTCTTTAATGGGTCCAAGCAACGGGACCAACGTATCATCCAAATCAAATACAAACATATCAAAATGGTTCGTTATTACATTGTCTCCACCTCCTTCTACCTGTAATATTTTTTTTTGATTTTTCCATTTATTCATAATATTTGGATTTTTTTCAATAATATTTTCTATGATTTTACTTATTTGGTGTTTCGCTTGCGAGTAACCGTCATAATCAGTGTTAATAATGTAATGAGCACGTTCACGTTTTATTGCATCTGGTAATTGTTTTGATAATATATTTTCAAATTTTTCTATTGACATATTTGGACGTGCTAAAACACGTTCACGTTGTGTTTCAGCACTAGCTGTTACAACAATAATATAATCAACTTGATTTTGTAATGGATTTTCTAATAGTAATGGAATGTCATATATTACCATGATTTCACCATTTTCTTTAGCTTTCTCATAAAATGTCTTTCTTTCGCTCTGCACCAATGGGTGGACAATATGCTCTAAATGCTTCAATACACTAGAATCTTGTAATACTTTTTGAGCTAATAATGTTCTATTCACTGATAAATCAGACATATTTATTACCTACAAAATAAATAAATATATAAAAGAATGAGTAAACAAAAAGTGGAAAATTTATACTACCTCTGGATATAAATTTCGAATTGGTTCCACTGCAGCACCACCACTACTATATAATTTATGCACGGTTCCATCAGCATCAAATACCTGAAATCCTAATTTAATAAATTGTTTTGATATTGATGATTTACCCATACCAATGGAGCCCGTTAGTCCAATTTGTAATGTATCAACACCATCATTCACACCATTACTATTATTTCCACCAATGAATGAAGACATTTTTAACCGCGTACTACTACTACAATAACTTCTTATCCCTAATGATCGTATCAATGTTGATGAACTATTTAACAAACACAAAAATGCAAAATAGCGGTAATTATATCTTTGCATCAAACAGTACTATTAGTGTATACAATCGATGATTCAATAAATAACACAGTTTCCTAGTACTTCTTAAAACAAAATTTTGCAATTTAACAAAATAGGGATTACGAAGGGTGTGGAAAGTTTGAAATTCATATTTAAAAATTATAATACTTATTTGGAGTACAATAAAAAGAGATAAACATAAACATTTTGATATGAATTAAAGAAACAATCAAATCACGACAGAAAACTATGTGCAAGTATTAGATTGAAAATTTCCGCCTTAATCCCTGATCCCTATGAAAAACGGAAGCGATATTATACTGAAAAGAGTTGACGATGAGTGTATGCTATTTGGAGTGAATAAATATACGTGCGTAGCCCACAATGAAGAGTTAAGTGGGTGTATCATTGTCTGTTAAAACCATTGCAATATATTATTACTTCTTTTGAACAATGGAAGAATATGCCGCGTTAAAAGCTTCAAGAAAACGTGAAGAACGTGAAGCTATATTGCGCAAACAAAAAGAAGATGAATTAAATGGCATCAATAAAAATAAAATGACAAAAGATGAAGAAATTGCATGGAAATCACGATTCGGTTATCCATCACCTCCATCATCTGTATACGCAGCAGGTAGAGTTGAATCTGCAGCTGTTTGGTGGCCGTGGGATGAAGAGTTAGAAAAGGACCCTCAGACTAGAATATCGAAGTGGATTGTTCGTCGTTACAGAAGAGATAATGCGCACAGTCCGTGGTTAAATAAAGGTAATTAACTCAAAAATAATTTAATTGAACAATATTACTCACTCAATTGCTTACGTATAAAAGGTAGCACAGAATTTACAAGATTAGAAAAGAAACAGGTTCTAATCGGAAACTTGACTAATGGATATCAATATGCATTTACAATCCAAGTGGTAAATAGTGTAGGTATGTCGTAGTAACTCATTCAACCATTTTTTATCCCTCTAACTCATTAAATTCTTAAGGGATGAGTGTTGAATCACATATTTCTAATCCTGTATTTGTAGATAGCGAGTTGCCGTCTGGATGGTTTCGTTTTTTTGATACAAAAAAACAAAAATTTTATTATGCCAATTTAAAAACAAAGAAATCATCATGGAAACGACCGGAATTGGACGAATATTTTCTCGATGAAAGTATTTTATTTAACTTCAACGACGCGGAAATCGAACATTGTAAAGACTTGTTTATTGAAGGTTCTCACTCACGCACTCACTCAATAATACTCACGCACTCAATCACTCACTCACCCACTAATTCACGCCCTTGCTCACTCATTCACTCATTCACTCACTCACTCACTCACTCACTCATCTACTATAGATATGGGGCACTTCACATATATTGATTGCGATCAATTAATTAGTGCCTTGATGGAAGTCGGTGAAAAAATGTCCAAAGCGAGAGTAATCAAGTTAGTCAGAGGCTACACCCAAGGCAAAGACAAGATAACCACGTGGACCCAGTTCATGAGTATAATGAATCACATCAAAGTCAAAAAGATGGCTCCAACTGTGATAATTGCGCTGAATCCAGCGATGATTGTCGCACGACAAATTGCATCGTCACTATTAAATGTGAATAAAGAAAAAATGGGTGATTGGAAGGTTGAATTTAGTTCTATTGCGAACAAAGATTATTACTTGAACACCAAAACCAAAGAAACCCGTTGGGAAATGCCGGATGAAATAAGGTTTTATATACCATCCAAATTAGAGGAAAAATTAATGACCGTGTTTGATTTTGGTCATATTGAAGGATTCAAACAACATTTTTCTATGTTAGATATTGATGGTATACTCACTCACTCACTCACGCACTCACTCACGCACTCACTCACTCACTTACTTACTTACTTACTTACTTATTTACTCACTTACTCACTAGGTTCTGGTGACCTAACTGATCGTGAATTAAAATTATTATTTGCGGCATTGAAGATCAATTGCGACGATTCGTTACTGAATAAACTGATCCAAACAGTCGATTTAAACGGAAACGGAACGATTGAGTTTGATGAGTTTTGCTGGATGATGTATACGTTAGCCAACAAACAAAAAGTGGGTGTTTGGAAAGAATTATTGGAATACTCTGCAGAAAATAAACATAATAAATTGATCGGTAATTCGATTGTGGACGTCAATCAAATCAGCAAGAACCTCATGTCGCATCACCACAGTGTGAAAAACGATAAAGTGCAAGAAAAGGTAGTTGAAATAGATAACGGACACACCCATTTGAGTAAAACGTTAGGGCATGAGACTCCTTCGACCAATAACAATAACGATTCGCATACCTTCAAAGCGAGAGGAGACAAGGATTTGCACGATGATTTGGCCAAGCTGCAAGGGAATAATGCGCAACTAGATGGGGAAGACAAGCCAGTACTGACACAACGGGAGCTGCTGATACTCTATTACAAAGAATTAAATACAGCAAAAATTGATGAAGTCAATAGAATTCTTCGCAAGTATAAAGACAATATAACGGAGTTAGTATATGCATTAGAGAACAAATATGGTGCGGCAAACGTCAATGCACTAGCTGAGAAATATGGATGGTTGATAGATGCAACCATTGATGAAATGGAAGATCCGTTACCCATACGTGACTTATTAATACTATATTATAAAGAGTTAAACAGGGAGAAGCTTAGTGTAATCGACAGGATTCTTCGTAAGTATAGAAATAGAGCGGTTGAATTGGTATACGCATTAGAAGAGAAGTACGGGAAAGAAAATGTTGATTTACTGGCTGAAAAGTATGGTCGTATACCCGATGCATTGATGATATACAATTACAGACCCAAGAGTAAAGAAATTGATAGTAATAACAATAAAAATGACGGCGATGAGGATGATATCAGTGTAAGTAGCGATTTGGCAAATTTAATTGACTCTCCTGATGATCCCGATATCATACAACAAGAGAAAGAAGAAGAGGAAATGAAAGAATTAGAGGCCAGTGGCAACCGTAAACGTCGTAAACCAAAGAATGTACCCCGAAATAATGAAGAAAATAATTATAATAATAATAATAATAATAATAATAATAATAATGAAGAAAACAATCAAGTCAATAAACCGAAGACAAAACAAGGTTTCATGAATATACTTTTTTGTTGCGTGAAAGGTAAAGATGGAAATAATGTTGCGCCACTAACTGAAGAACAACAAGAAGAATTAGAAAATGCTCAATTTAATGAAATGTCAATGCGACGAAAAAATCCTCATGGTCCTTATTGTTTTTGTGGTTGTAGGTGTCTATAAGGAATGGGGAATTTAATGAATGAAATAAGAGAATAATAACTGTATAATTTTATGTAATTATGTATCAAAAACAAACACATTTTTAACAATATAAAATCAATATAAATAGGTATAATTAAATTATGCATAATATGTTTTCACAACATTTATCCATTTAGTTAATAACGTTTCTGTAATAGTATAACCACTTATATTACTTATTCTACTCTTTAAATGCTTTGCACTAACCCCACCTAAAGCCGCATTTATCACATACGATGCAATTAATTTATTTTTACAACCTTGAGTGGCCAATAAATCATATATTGCATTTCTTTCGGGTGTTTTTTCACCTCTTAATCCACTTTTAGTTCTCGAAAAACTACTGACATAAACCAACAATAAGAGAAGCAACGAAACGAATAGCAACGACGCCATTGCAGCACTGCGAACCGATAGAATCGCGAAACACAAAGGACACTTCTATTTTGTATTAAAATTTTCTGTTTAATTTTTGTTATCGTTTGGCAAAATCCCTATTTTACAGAGCCCTGCGTAGTTAAATATAGGATTTGTACACTGTAATATATGAAACTAGTTTCAATTGTATTCATAAGTAATTGTGATTAATTGCACCCGAATTAATAATTCGAGATATAATTTATTGCTTGTTTCTGTAACGGCCAAGCAATACAAAATCGTAGAAAATGAGTAATGATTATGAAAATTTAAACTAAATAATAATAACGATGTGAACAACCCACAAAACTATTTTTCTTCGTTTCACTAGCAGCATTTAAATGTTGGTCTTACCGGTCCAGGTTAGGGCAGGAATCGGACTGTTACAAAGATCGCCCAAAAATTTGCACATAAAAATTTTAGTTCAATTTAGAGCGAATAAGAGTGAGTGTAAGAGAAAAAGGAATCGAAGACCGAAGAATCCTTGCAAGAGGAGAAAATAGTTATTGATAAATGCCTGGAGTCGTTTTACCTTTGGCTATTGAGTCAATAAAAGCTCCTATTAATAAAGCAGTACCAGCACCAAGAATAAAAGCAACATTTTCACCACCAAGACAATCAAATAATAAGAATATAGCAGCTAAAGATAGAGTATTACGTCATAGTATTGATAGAATACCATTATCTAGTTCAAATTCGACTGAGTTAATACCAAGTAAAGATGATAAATCAATTGGTAATGATCTACCATTAGTTGCATACAAAGCAACAGTTACAAAAAGAGAGAAAATCAACACCAATGAAAATAATAATGTAGATAAAAATGCAGCATCAAAAAAATTACCAGAAATAATGTATAAACCAATACCAAAAGTACGAGGTGTATATCGTTATCGTTTGATGCCTGGCAATAATGTTCGAGTAGTATTATCAGCATTACGAGTTCGTCCATGGTGGCATCCAGCATCAAAATCAGATGATGACGATGTATCTTCAGCTGCTGCACAAGCTGCATTTCCATCGTTTATATGGGAACAATATCGCTGTCCAAAACGTTATAAAGATGATACGTACAAGGATACAATACTAAATCATTTAAATAATAATAATTGTTTGGTCTCAAAGAAAGGTTTATACTTCAGTTTAAAAGCATACTGTGAGAAAGAAGGAATCAATTTATTAGATATTGTACCAAGAACATTTTACTTATCACCATCTGGATTAAAATCAACGGTAGGTAATGAACCAGATGATTTAAAAGAATTTATGGATTACGTTGCAACGAAAAAGAAATCAATTGCTACAACACCGACTGTATGCACGGAAGCTTGCAAAGAAGAAAAAGACAATACTTTTGACTCTGCAGCACTTGATTCTCCAACAACACGATCAACTGCAAGTGTCGAAAATGAAATAAAAATTCCAATTTTAGCAATAGAAAAAGGTGAAAATGATTTAATTTGGATATTAAAACCAGCAAGATTAACCAATCGTGGCTTTGGCATTCAAGTTGTGAAAGGCACAACCGAAGTGTTGGATGTAGTGAATAAAACTATCTCATCGCGTGCATCTACGGCGGATGGTGAATCCGAAGAAAAATTATCTGAAAAAGAAGCAACTGAGAAAAAATTAGGAATATTAACAAAAATTGCGAATAAAAATGGCGCCAAAGAAGGTTGGATAGTCCAAGAATACATGGAGAGACCATTGTTAGTAAACGGCAGAAAATTTGATATTAGATGCTTCGTCTTACTAACACATTGTCGTTCCAAAGGGTTAAAAGCCTATTTTTTTAATCAAGCATACGTACGTACAAGTTGTAGAAAATATAATTTAGAAAATTTAGATGATCGTGAAACACATTTAACAAATGATGCTGTACAAAAACATTCTAAAGAATATGGAAAATTTGAAAATGGAAATAAATTAAATTTTGTTGAATGGCAAGAAAGTATTAATAGGGATTATCCTGGCACTGATACCACCATTGTGGAGAGTAAAATTCGCCCAGAAATTGTAAGATTAACATCAATTTCAATTAAATCAGTTGCGGAAGAACTAAATGCATCAAATGGTATTGTTAAAAACACTTTTGAGTTGCTAGGATATGACTACATGGTTACAGATAAATTTGAACCAAAATTAATTGAAATTAACTCAAATCCATGCTTAGAATTTGCTTGCCCGTTATTAAAGGAAATAATTAGTAATGTGATTAATAGTACTATTAAATATGCTGTGGATCCTATACTTAAACCTCCACCTGCAGGTTCTAGAACGAAATCATGCGAAGAAGCAATATCGTTATTAGAGCAAGAAGAGGAAAGATTTCAACAAATATTCCCATAAATAATGAGTTTATTTACTGTATGAGATGTATATTTTATATTAGATAATATGTACAAAATAACATTTTCTTCAATATTTGTTTTTACTCATTTGTCTCATTTCTTTTTTAATAATGCTGGGGTGCACAGTATTTTATCCCTAATTTTATTACTTGGAATAAATCTGCTATATATTTTATGTGCCATTTTAGCAAAAAATAAATGACGTCCACCAATAGTTCCTAAAATTAATAATATTGATGCATACATTGGTGATATTAATAATACTGATGCAACACGATACGAATTAGGTCCTTCTATCATAGAACCTTCCAAACCAATTCGTTTTAATACTGGTCGAACAAAATACAATGTTGATGAACCAGTTATACCAAATATTGTGCATATTACTAATGCTTCGGTGGGACTTTCTTTCCAGTTTACTCTTTCTTTTGTTGTCCACGACCAAAACCTTTTAACAATACTACTATCCCCATTATTGCCGATGCTATTGAATCGCTTGGAAGTGTAGTTAGCACACAACCGTTTGCTGAAACATGATGAACGAGCGAACATTCTTTTTGCCTTCCAAACCATGCCCCCCAAAATTCATGCATAAGCATATAGGGATTAGAAAGATTGTGAGTAAGAGACAACTACTTACTGTGCAACATAAATACATCCAAGAACCTATTGGAATTGTGTTTTATTTTTTATATTATTGCTGAATCTAATACTCTAAGATAGTACTGTAGTAAACCATTATACTCCAGATTGGGGTCTCCACTGTAATATGAAATTAAAAATTTATTGTTGGCTATTATTTCTGTATGATCTTAATTGTATTCTTCATGTGCCATTAACTTACTATTTCATTTAATGCAAGCAATTACCAAGTGCAGGACCGCATTCAACACATTGTTGATGACCATTGTGACTCATCAACAAAAAAGTGTGAGTAAATAAATTGAGTGGAAAAAAGATATACAAAAGGCAATAAGATGTACACGTGTCTTCTGTTGCTGCTACTCTCGACAGCCTCGATCTCCTTGTGCTTTGGATTTAATCTCAATCCAATCAACAAGTTCATGAAAAAAACAATTGGAATATTGATTTCATCGTCATTAATTGCTTCAAATGTGAATGCTCTTGACACTAATGAACAACTTCCAGTATATTTTGGTGTTGGATGTTTTTGGCATGTGCAACACGAATTTGTTGCCACAGAAAAGAAGATATTAAATAGGGATGATATGGATATAACAAGTCGAGCTGGTTATGCTGGTGGTAATTCATATGGTGAAATAAAAAATAATAAAGATAATTTAGCAAACGGAAAAAGACAAGTTTGTTATCATAATCTATTAGGCACTTCTGATTATGGTTCATTAGGTTCGTGAGTAAATAGTCGAACAACTTATCTTAATATACTTACTAACTTATACAATAGGTCATGGTGAAGTTGTTGGTTTAAACATTCCCGCAGATACATTAAACGAATTTGCAACTGAATATTTTTCATTGTACGGTAGTGACAATGAAAGACCTGATAAAGGTGATAGAGGTATTTATTATGATTAGCTGATAAATTTACTTATTGATTATTTACTCATTTGTCATTAATACAGGCCCAGAATATAGATCGTTACTTGGTCTACCCGATGGCGTTAACTCTAAATACTTTAAAATTATTAAAGAAGTAGCTGATAAAAAAGGAATAACGTTAAAAGAAGGTAATGGTAATGATCCAGATACGCTAGGAAAAAAAATGGCATTTGTTATGGATTCTAATAAATTTCCATTCAATCAAGCTGAAGTATACCACCAATTCCACGACGGATTTATGCCTGGTGAACAGTATCCTCAAGGTTATAATGCAATTGCTAACAAGTTGCTCGTTGCTGGACAACTAAAATATACTGGTTGTCCTGAGTAAAAATAGAATTGTGTTCAATGTGAATCAATGTATGTATGAATCAATATAATTTAACCGTTTTTCTTTTATACCATCTTGTGTTATTATATGTTATTATAAATACAATTGTAAAGTAAATTCTCGTAAATTAATTTTTATAATAAATACTATAAATTATTCTTTATCTTTTTTATCAGTTGATATTTTCATTTTTCTAGCTACAGCTGCATATATATGAGGAAGAAACGCGTCATATTGATCATATGTCACAGCAAATACATCCTCGGGAAGGGTGTCTTTAGGTCCAATCATGTTGGATCGTGGTTTACGGTTTGCCATAGGATCTGGCTTAGGTATTATTGTACCAGTATTTTTACTAACTCTAACTTTGGTGCCTGTGTGCGGGAGTGAGTAAGTTAGAATAAAAGTGATTGAGTGAGTAAAAATTAAAATAAATAAGGTACCATCTTCTAAATATTTCCTACTGATTTTTGTTGGCTCGCCATTACTTGGATCAATTAACATTACATTTGAGTAGTGTATTGAACATGGTTGCAGCACCATTTTACCTGGTAAACCATCTAATGTGGGTTTGATTGCTCGCTTTCTTATGTTTACTCCTTCTACTATTACTCTATTCAATCGTCTAATTACTGTTAATACTTTTCCTGCGCACAAATAAAACAATAAATTAATGAATAAATTAATGAATAGATAAATTAATAAATTAGAGAGTAGGTGATTATATGAAGGTATATTTAATAAAAGAAAGCGCAAGAAACCTTTTTGACCAGTTTGTGGGCCATTTATAACTTGCACATTATCACCGCGCACAATATTCCAACGATTGGTTTCGACAACCGGCTTATGCTTCGTCCTTGGCTTCTGCAGTTGCTTGACCAACGAGCGACCCCATTTGGATAAATATAAAACTGAATTCATCGTATCGTTTTAGTTGTTGGTATTTCCTTCATCGACTGATCTTAGGGCCGGGGTGGAGTGAGTGAGTGAGTGAGTGAGTGAGTAAGTGAGTAAGTAAGTAAGTGAGTGAGTAAGTAACAATAACGCGGTATCCATAAAACTCATTAGTTACAGTTTGATAGTTAAATTCCTTTCAATTGTTTCACAACTTTTTCTAAATAATTGAATTGATGTTTAGTAGCTACTTCTAGCAATATATTTAAATTATGATTGATCAATTGGGGAGTCGTTAACATTGCAATAGGTGCGCATAAATTAGATGTGGATGCACATAGTAATGTAATCATTTCATTCGTTTTAGAACATCTCATATCTTGTAATAAATATGATACCGATAATCCCTCCGCATCATTGATCAACCGATCCTCAATCTCCACAGTATCAATGTAGTGTTTACACTTGTAACAAATCCATCTATTCTCCCTATTTGTTGTGAAATCAAAATCGCGTAATAAATCCCTACTGGATGACGTACTGCAATGACTACATATTATGTCACGTAATATATACGAGTATGACGTATCACTAAATTGACTTTCCTCTGCAAATTCCTTGACACCAATTTTATTGAGTAAGTATCGTTTTAAGTTCGCAATGTCTTCTTCCACGGTGTTATCAATCGATAAAACGTGTGTAACGGCTTTAATAAAATCTAATTTTATATCATTTGATTTACCAATTTGATCGATTTCATCACCGATTATTTTAGGCAATTTCTGTTTGATGTACTTGGCCATGTACTCAATGGTTTTCTTGGTAATGCCGTCATCATCCAGCGGATAATCGTCCACCAAAGACATGTCATCAGGGTTATTGGCTAGTACATGAAGCACCTCATCACGATCTTGACAATATTTAATTCTTTTTGCTTTGTAGCGATATAAAAAGTCTTTGATGATTACTTTGAATGTTTCTTTTACTTCGATCGGTAAGTTGTTAGCTAAAGCCCAATTGAAAATGAAATAAGGGTCTTCGTCAATAGGATCTTCATGATAATGATCTCCTGCATTATTATCTACCTCATCAACTACGTCATCAACTTCATTGGCATTATCATCATTGTTGTACAACCAATCAAGATTATCGTCTTCGGAATTCTGTCGATGGTGATCTTGGACGCTTTCATTATCATCATTCTCATCATTATGAAACGATGAAAATTCGGTAGAAACCGTGTTTTTGTAGCTATTATCACTGATGGTATTGTTATCTTCGTGCAACGAACTCATGACGTCTCCATCATCTTCATTCGTTGGCGCGGCATAGTCGAACCCCTCGGACTGCTCTTGGCTGTAGTCCTCGTGACTCAAAATATCCGCTGATTCGTCAGGATTTGGAATAATACCACAATAATTGTCAGGACCCAACCATAATAATTGCTCCCACAATGTTTTGGTGTGAATTTCAAGAAATGAAAAGGTTGGGATACGCACGATTGCATTGACTATGAAATTGATGTATTCATTGGCACTTTCTTTGTCGTATTTATTGGTATATACGACAATTTTTCTGAAATCCGCATAGATAACTTTGGCACCAAGTCGTTTGAACTCGCTGATCAACCGTTTGAATAGCTTGGTCATTAGACCGTATACAATGCGATGAATAGCTGGATCGTGCAACATGCCGTCACCATAACCACATAAATAGCGATACAATGACTCTAGCAATGATCGGGACATGATATCACCACTGTATACAGTGTCATCATGCCATTTGGATACCAACGCTTTTAATAAACTAAATGCTCTGGCGCAAGACGAGTCGGATGTACTATCGGAGGATATATTTTGATGTTCATCATCATTTTGTATGTTCATACCAACTGCCGTCAATCCTTCCGCGTCAAGATCACTTGATGATAAAATTGCACAATAATCAAGTGCTTCAATGTTTAATTCCACACAAAGATTTCTGTACGCACCAGGATTATTCAAGGAAGGTTCAACTAACTTATCACTCCATGCCCCATGTTCATCCTCTTCCGCTCCACCTAAATCAGGAATGCATTTCTCAGAAGTCCACATAATATGCCTGTTATTATTTAAAACTCTGGCATATAACACATCCGTCATGGTAGTTCTTGCATCGGGACCAATGTTGCAAACAGGTATTTGCGCAAATCGGGCACATTGCAGTCTATTCTCAAACCATTTAGGCAAATATAGATATCTTTGAATCATTCTTCTAGCAATGAATTCTGCCCATTGCAGCGCAGGAAGCATGTCATCTTGGCTGTTGTACGGTACTGTTAATAAAGGAAATTCTTGTAAAGATGGGATTTTTCTTCTCCATTGTCTTGGCTGGAATATACCTTGTACCAGTACTAAGGTAGGACCATGTCTCTCTCTGACGTAGGTTGCTACACGTTCATTACATGCTTTCAATGCATCATTCATGCTGCTTACAAACACACTAACGAATTTAACATCAATGATTTCTTCACCCGCAGAATCCGATTGATCTACTTGTCTACTTCGTTTGATATCATTAAATATTCTCTGAAATGGAACTTTATCTGACGTGATACCTCCGTTACTAACCCAAATATGCGCCTTCGCTGACCATTGGGTAGCGTCACCACCATCGTTTGTATTCCTTTCTATGACAAACATACCAATAGCACCGCGCCCTTTGTTCGTATTACGATCTGAACTATAATAAATATATATTTTCTTGAATGAGGCTGATGACGGACTCAAGTAGTCATGATGAGACGTGTCTAACATATCTAAATTACTCAGTTTGAAGGAATTGCCAAAGGAATCAACTTTCTCTTTCTTATTCACTTGACTCACACACCCTAAACGCACAACAGTGCGAAACCATAATGGAACCTGTGTCTCATATACACCTTCAATTTGTGGATGATGCAAAAATCGGGCCAATGCTTTCTCATTACGTTGAAATTTACGTTCCGACACTTCAATTTCATAGAGATTAATGCACGGATGACCATGCGGTAAAAATCTTTCAATATTTCTAGTACCTCCTAATGCCACCGCAGCTGCCTGTGCATCTTTACCTCTACAATTCACGTATATTATACGTGGTACAACTATTTTAAACTTTTGCATTTGTGTTTTAGACGTCATTGCCCATATAGTAAACTCACCAGGTGATTCAGTACTTTGTATTTCAAAAATTTGCCATGGTTTAATCATTGCTTCTAGCTCTGCTCGTCTACCAAACTCTGTTAAACCAAGCACTTTCTTCCGCGATAATGCATCAAGTTCATCCGTTTTAGAAAACGAAGAGACTTTCGATCGTATTTTCTTGCTTTCAATTCTGTTTGATTTCCATTTTTTCTTTCTTTCACTCAACCATAACTGTAATTCTGTTAGTGAAGTTGGTTTTTCTTCACTTATCGGTTTCACATCAATTACTTCCACGTTTAATGGTGTGATGGGCACTTGATTCGCAATAATACTTGCATTTTCAGTAGCTTCAGGCAGTGTGGGAGAGTGAATACTCTCATCAAATGCTACCGTTTTTTTTCTATAATGCACAATTGGTATAGGAACCTTTTCACCGGATTGATGGCTTTTACCAATATCTTCCATGTCAATAATAGGCGACGCATTGGAGGTGTTGCAATTCTCGTCAACTAGTAACCCATTTTCATCTCGAACACGTTTGCGTTCTTTGCTTGGTGTAGTTATAGATGATTTACCCTTTTTAAGTGCAGATGGTAAGTTATCACCTACGATTTGCGCACCAATCGTTAAGGCTTTAAATATGGAAGTAATTTTGGCTTGCTTGGTACCACTTTTGCTATCCGCTAACTTACGTTGTAACCAAGATGGGTGTTCAATACGTGGACAAGGATTTTGTATACGTTGAATACCAGCAGGGATAGTAATAATTTTTTGTATCGATTTACCAAGACGATCCTTGTAGTAATCCCAATCAACAACTTCTCTAAAGTCGTCACAGTTAAGTGATGGATCCTTCAACCATTTACGTAAATAATGTTTCTTGATTTTAGGTTCTGCACTGAATATTGCGATGGGCAAGGCTCTTTCAGCGATAGGCGCACCCGCAGGTAACCGTGAAATGATTTGATGGCAATTTAATCCTTTATCTTTGATCATTTCAGCACCTAAAAAATCTGCTAAACGCTTTGCTGACGTCAGTGAAGTACCTTTACCTTCGTATTCTTCGAGTGTTTTTGATATAGTTTTTCTTTCAGATATCAATTGCATTAACTCGTCGTCAGGAAAGTTCATACCGTGATTATCAAGCACATCTAACCATTTGTTAGCGACCGCGCCGACCGCATCGTAACAAGATTGAAGTGATGATCCAGCTAAAAATTGATAAAATACTTCCTCTTGAAAGATTTTAACTAATTCCAATTCACCTCGTCGTTTGATTTCAAACCCTTTTAATTCGGCAATTGAACCATCATGCTTGTAAACCACGTATTTCTTTTTCAATAATCTTCCTTCCTCTGGTGATGCAGGTAATATCATGGCTTTATATGGCCCATCTAATTCAAAATAGATAGAACATTCGGAATGCGTATCATATTGATTACCATCGTAGACCAGGCCTTCCTTCTTATTCTGATACTGGTGATTCGTGTACCTCTCGTGAACATCGGCATTAAGCATAGCACAAGGATAGGATATACCAATTTTACCACCATTTTTCAATGAAAATTTAAAATCTTGAGGAAATGTATGAGGTAGAATGCACCAGATACCATCTGTATCCAATTCTAACGGTCTACCGACTTGCTCCACTAACTCTCTTGCTTGTTGGATTAAGTTACTACCAGTATGTGTGACAATGCCAGCCATTTCCATACTTCTCCATCTCGCACCTTTACGCATAACATAACCATAAAATGAATTTAAAATACATTTATGTGCTAACTGCAATGAATCCATTAAGATTTCTTTGTCTTCACAATTCTTTCTTTGGGCCAAATCACCTTTTTTATCCGCTTTTATCTTTTCATCCTTCCATTTTTTTGTTTCAATTTTATAATCATAACGTCGATCACGAAAATTTTTCACTGTATCAACATAAAATGCATTTTCACGCATACAAACCGTTTTTTCCCGTAATTCTTCCTTGGTAATTTTGCTTTTCTTGTACGTTCTATTTGCTAAATCTTTAAGTCTTTGACGTACTTTTTTTGATTGTTCAATTTCGTGTAATTCAATAAATAATTTTTCACCATTTTTAGGTTTTTCCACAGCCAACTGATTCTTGACAAACAAGTAATCAGACGTGGTTGCTGGATTATACTCACCTCTCCACGTCCAGTTCATGGGACGTTTACAATTATTTTGTGGTTTATTGAACTCACAGGATGCACAATCAATTTCGGTTACCATTGCAGATGGTTGTAATCTATTCGTTAAAATAATATTGGGATACATTGCACCTACATCCAAGTGATATATAACAGGGTTTTCGTCACGAATAGGACTATCACGTAACATTTCTAACTTACTTATAATATCCTGTTTCACTTGGTCGTAATTAATCACACTTGAACGTTGTATGCCATGTTCAGTCTCTAATGCAAAAGCTAAATCTCTATCAATATTATCAATTAATTGTTGAAATGCGCTTGGAACCAATTTAAATTCTGCGGGGAAATCAGAACGATAAATACCAGACTCCAGACATTCTACATGACCACCAATATATGTCTCTGATTCTAATAAATGACCGCCATAGAACGATTCAAGTGGATCAACTTGTTTATTAGGGCATACAATATTTCCTTTGTATGCTTCCACCATCAACAATGCTTCACATAATGTTCCTGATCCTTTATACAATACGTCTTCTGGTCCCATAGGAATAATAGTCGCCAGCGAAAAAATAAAGTTATGAACATATGTTTTGTATAAATAATAGGTTGCAACAGCATCGGAAACGGAATAAGAAGCCATGTAATCAGGATTCTCTATAGCTAATCGTACCATATCTTCCGGATCAACTTCAACTGGATCATAACCTAATTTCGCTTTCGTGACGGCTTTTAAACCTTGACTACCTTGTGGTAGATAAGAATCACGTTGTACCCAATGAAATGCATCTAAATGCACTATACATCGGCCTACATATTGTCCACCAGTAACTAAACCTGTTTCTGATTTGGTATCAGCAGCTGATTTACGAAATCCTAATTTTTTATACAATGAAAGATCTTCATATTTATTGCATCTATTTTCAACATACGGCCAATCGAAAAAGTCACCGTTATAGGTGACGATTACATGCGGCTTCAATTCTTGGATATGAGATATAAATTTTCGTAATAATTCTTCTTCATTACTAAGATTTATCACGGTAAATGGACCAGGATATTTTGGTAATGGATCATAATCAAAATTATCAACATCTTTTGATACAATTTCTCTATTAATAAGTAAAAACCCTTGACCGTCAATCATGTACGAAATCATATAAATACGATCTACTTCGGCATTAGGAAATTTTAATGGCGATTTTTCGCATTCTATATCATATGCTAATACACGTGGTTCACACAATTCTAACATGTCTAACTTTTCTACATCACAACCTTCAGATCCAGATATTGGTTTCACCATAAACCACGAACCAACATTTAATTCCAGATCAATAGCAACTCTCATATCATATGGTACATCGTATTCACGCATATCACATACAAATGACAATGGATCCTTCGAAAAAGAAGAATTATTATTTTCAATTAAATCTTCAATAACATGATCATCAAATAATTGGCGTGAATTTCTTTTAGTATTTTCAGCAACGATAGGCCTAAATAAGTATTATAATAAATATGAAAATTAAAAATATAAATATTGATAATAAATTATTACCTTAATTCAGATTTAGCATCCATTAATTCTTGCACTGTATTGAATGAAAGTTTTAAAAATCTATGTTTTTTACCCGATAAATGGCCAGGCATATCTAAATCTTCTTTTTCTACTTGTTCAACACGACAACCTTCAAATCTTTTTTGTATATGTTGAGCAGTTTCAGATAAAAAACGTTCATCAACAACATCAACATAAAAATATGGATCATAAAATACAGTTCCTTTAAAATTTCCATTATCTTTATCTAAAAAATATAAATCCAAACCAGATTTTTCTACACCATTTTCATCTAACATTGATATTGGTAAAAAGTTTAATAACCAACCTAATCTATTAGGTTTATCATTTGATATACGTTCAAATCCGAAGATAAGGTCAATATCATCACCTTCTATTCTTCGTTTAATTCGATCACTGTTATCTCTACCATGTAATGAACGTTGTTCTAATTTTAATCTTACAGACGCTTGACCTTGTTGCTTTGATTTTAATTGTTGTTGGTATCGCGATGGTTCATTACCTTTTTTATGTCCACGGCTATTATCATCGCCTTGACCTGACTTACCACTACCCGACTTGTTTTTATACATTTCGTATTACCACGAATTACTGGCAATGTGAAATGTAATGTGTATTGGATGGCAAATTTTAAAAATTTCAAAAAAAAAACCGGAACTACCGCCATAAGTACAATCATCTTATAAATCAATACAAAAATGGTGAAGAGGCTAGAGTTGTGCAACGTTATGAATATAATAATAATTGTCATAATATTTGCAGTATAATTCCATCTTTGATAACGCTTTTGATGGTACTGGATATTTATTGTAAAACCGGCCTTCAAAGTCGTCGCTGAAAAGTTTCGGATTAGACTACCAAATATACCGCGCTAGGTGCCAGTTAAGATCGAGTGTCCGGCCGGGAATACCTGACTGTCACTCGATATTAGAAGCGATTCATACTTCTATAAATAATTTGTACTGAAATAATGACCACTTTACTTGCGTTAGTTAACTAATAATCAATTCATCATATGGAACAAGGAAACAATACGGAAGCAGTTGTTGCTATTGCAGTTCCTATTCAACCAAATAGCAATTTTGTATATCATGGGGTGACAGTAACAGCAGAACCTTTATATAATGTCGCTATACCACACACATCATATCCCATATATCCCTATAATAGTAATACCGTTGTCCCAGATTTTGGCACATTAACATTACGTCAACATCAATTACTTGCAATGTATAAGACATCTCGTTTTATGCTTTTACTAAGTTCAACTCATTTTCTTATCATTATATTATTTTTATTCATATATACATTTTGGTATCTATTTTTATTACCAATGCCATTAATAGCATATTATGGATATAAAAATTATAGCTCTACGGTATTATATTTTTACGTTATATATGCCATAGTTGAAATAATTGTTAGTGGATTGTCATTTTTTATATATACATCAATACCTAAATTGATATTAAGAGGATTGTATATAATATATTTGGTTAGTATGTTAAGATATACTATCAGATTAATAAGAGCATATAACCTTCTAGATCAAAGCGATATAGATTTTTTAAAACATTCTGCCATAATTACAAATTTGAACAATAGATTACGAACAATTTAGAATGTATTTTAATGTAATTATTCCTGCTTTATACGATTATATTTTTTTTAATGGACCAAACGCATTATTTAAAAATTCATATTTTTTTTGGTCACCATAAATAACTGACGCAATATTTTCAAGTTTTATTTGTTTCTTTTTACATGATTGTGTATGATCACTGGCTGCTAAAACAATTTTTTCTAGAAATAATTCTGTAGCTCTACTAACAACTGCTGCAGCTTCTCCAGTTATATTACCAACATTTTCTGGTAATCTCATTATACGTTTCACTGAAGCACGAGGCAAACTTACATTTTTTGAATCATCTCCACTAACAACTTTTCTCTTATATGTTTTTTTCGTTTTTGCGTTTGAAACTTCGTCATTATTATCATTATCATTATTATCCTGTTCCGTTACTTCCATTGTAGCTACATCACTAGCCATAGTGGTTTCAACTGCACTATTTACAGTATTAGCCACGGTAGAATCAACACTTTCCATTTAATATTTATTTATATTTTATTATTCAGCAGTTAAGCAAGATATTTTGAACAAAATTGATAATAATTAAAATTGTATCAATAAATTTGTACTAAACTTTCAAAATAATCAGTAATCACTAATAAGGGTCGTCTCAGTAGTTGGAAAATGACCAAATACAGCAGAGAATATCCTTCCACGCTTTTTAGGTATTTTGATTTTCAGGTCGGCAATCCACACCGAAAAAAGACAAAATTTGATGAGTGACATCACCGAGTCGCTGCAAGTCGCGTTGAATTGCCTCTAATTCTGCTTCGTGCAGGCGATAACTAGCTACCGCATCATTTAAAAGCGTAAGAGAACATGTTCAAATTTAGATGTTTAATATTACTATTGATAACATGTAGTATTACATGCTTGAAATTATGCATGAATAATAATAAAAAATTTATATTGGTTACTGGTGGTGTTATATCTGGTATCGGAAAAGGTGTCACCGCTTCTTCTGTTGGAGTTGTGAGTAAAATGTTAAACGTTACGCCAACTGCAATAAAAATTGATCCGTATTTAAATGTTGATGCTGGAACAATGTCACCATTTGAACATGGTGAATGTTTTGTTTTAGATGATGGTGGCGAAACAGATCTTGATTTAGGCAATTATGAAAGATTTTTAGATGTTTGTTTAACTAATGATAGTAATTTAACCACTGGTAAAGTGTATAATAAAGTTATTGCTAAAGAAAGACGAGGTGAATATCTTGGTAAGACAGTGCAAATTATACCACATATAACAAATGAAATAATTGAACAAATATTAAGAGTATCCCAAAAGCCAGTAGATGAAAATGATGCTAGTCATAGTAATGAACCTGATCTATGTGTGATTGAACTTGGAGGAACTATTGGTGATATAGAATCTATGCCATTTGTTGAAGCACTTAGACAATTACAAGTAAGAGTAAAACCTGAAAATTTTTGCATTGTTCATGTAAGTATGGTCCCAACTATCGGTGAAAATGACGAACAAAAAACAAAACCTACACAACATAGTGTGAAAGAATTACGAAGTTTAGGACTATCTCCTGATTTTTTGGTTTGTAGATCTAAAAACGCATTGGATAAATCTACAAAAGAAAAACTTGCATTATTTTGTAATGTGCCCACCGAGCACGTATTATCTTCACCCGATTTAAGCAATATATATCATGTTCCAAAATTGATGATGGAGCAAAATTTTCATAATTTATTGGCCAAAAGATTAGGATTACATATATTTAAAGAAAATAATTCATATAAATTAAAATGGGAAAACATGGTAAATCGTATTGATACCGCCAAAGACGAAGCTGTGATCGCTTTAGTTGGCAAATATACCAACCAATTAGATTCTTATTTATCTATAATAAGTGCGCTAAAGCATGGATGTATATACACTGATCAAAAATTGAAATTATTAATGGTTGAATCAAGTCATTTAGAAGAAAGTATGATATCAACTAACCCGACACTATACAATGAAGCATGGGCTGCGGTTCGTTCCGCTAATGGTATATTAGTTCCAGGCGGATTTGGCATCCGAGGTATTGAAGGAAAAATAAAAGTAACAAAATATGCACGTGAAAATAAAATTCCTTTTTTAGGAATATGTTTAGGGATGCAAGTGGCAGTGATTGAATATACAAGGTCTATTTTGAATAGGCCATTAGCGAATAGCCGAGAATTTGTTCCTGATATCGATGATGATAATGCTGCTGTAATATTCATGCCTGAAGGTAGTAAAGAACAAATGGGTGGGACTATGAGGTTAGGCTCGAGAACAACAGTGTTAAAACCGAATACTATCGTAAAAGAATTATATAAAGATGTTAACAAAATTGATGAAAGACACAGGCATAGGTACGAAGTCAATCCCAGTTTAACCAAATTATTAGAAGAAAAAGGATTAAAATTTAGTGGTACTGATACGACAAATGAACGAATGGAAGTCATTGAGCTCGATAAAAAGATACATCCGTATTTCATTGCTGTACAATTTCATCCCGAGTTTAAAAGTCGTCCGTTGCATCCATCACCTTTATTTTATGGTTTATTACAAGCTGCTAAAAGTCATAAAAAGATATAGAAATTTATACATAATTCACAATAATTAACTATATTTTACAATATTAATACTTTGTTAAATATTTCCTCTTCCTTTTTCATAAGACTTGCTTTTGTAAACGTTTTATTTGCGTATAAATCAGTGACATTAATGTTGGACTTGTTATTCATCGAATGATTCGTAGTATATTTATCATTATTATCTTCTTCTTCAATTTGATTTAATAAAGTTTCTCTCGCCACAGCTCTCTTCATTGAGCTTATTAAGTCATTCTCATAAGTTTTATCAGATTCAGTTCTGTTTTTAACAGTGCTACTTTTTGAATACATAGTATTATATTCATGAGTTAATATACTCGATTTCTTTTTTTCTTGATTTACTGCTGTTACACGATATTCAGTCGACATAATATACGCATCAATTGAACTCTTTACACTTATTTCGTTTGTAAATGTAACAATAGCGGAATTAACACTATCATTTACAAATTGTATATCTTCAATAGGACCATAGACTTTAAATAATTCATATATTGATTGATCAGAATGAGACTCTCTATTTTTCTTCCATTTTACTTTAATTTGATGAATTATTGGTTTAATATTAACTTTTATATTGTTTGCCTTTTCAACTTTTGCATAACCTTCACGCCGTAATTTTTCAATATCTTCTGCCGTGTTCTTTTTAAATGCTTTATTTTTATCATTATTACTTTGATTACTGCTAGATTTTAATTTTTCCTCTAATTCATCCCGCATCCTTTTTCTTTTACTATCCATATTTTTTTCTCGTTCAATATCATATTCTTTACGTGCATTTTGTTGTTTTCTTTTATTATCAATTTCTAGTCTTTTTGTTTCATCTAATAAAATTTCTTTAGCCTTTTGTACTAATAAAAATAATTCATGATCTTTTGGATCATCTGTTTTATCTGGATGATACTGCAAACCTTTTTTTCTTGCCGCCCTTTGAATGATTTCTGTCGTAGCGTCATATGAAACATCTAGTATAGCATACCAATCTCTTTCAAACAATTCAGTAGATGACATGATTTCTTTCAAATATCACAAAATAAGTAATTTACCCAGTTAAAAAACACCACACAACCTAGATTGTTTCTTAAATTTCTTCCGTCAAATTAATACTATTTCCAAACTATCTATTACCATATGGTATGGTATCGTCAAATTTCGACTCGTATTTCACCGGTACCGTAAATTTAATATTCCAAGTAACATACATTAAAACCGTTTCGACTTCATTAAAATTCCGTACGCCGCTACATATCATAAAGTCTGCTTGCCTTTTTATATTATTCATTTAATACGTTTAATTTTTAATGGCGATAAAATTCCAATAATTCCATGTATACCGGTACTACAAAATCTCGAGACTCTTAACTAAAGAGTCTTAAGACATCAATTCGTTAATTCTGTTAGTAGTTTAACTGAATTTAAGAGAAATTAAGTGACCATAGAGTTGAATTTGCCGTCGTACATTGCTTGAAGCTCATTATTTTCGTTATTTTTATTACTTAATAATATAAGCACTCATAACCATAAATATCAAGTAAAGTAATAATTTTAATCATAAATATAGAATAAGATGGAATGTTGTAGCTATATCTGCAAAGGGTGCGTGAACTGTTGTTCTGGTATATGTAGTTACTTTAGTTGGCCATATGCACTTGCGATAACAGTAATTTTAATAATTTTAATTATTTATTTTGCGACCAAAGCAATAGATATTGTAATTGTAATATGCATTATTGTAGCAATTGTAGCATTAATAGGAACATATTGGTACTGTGGTTCAGATAAGAAGAGAAAAGGTGCTGGTGGTGAAAATATTCGTTTAGGTTCATCAGAAGATACGGGATTACTTCGTGAAGGAAATAATGTGATTTAACAATTAAAAATTTATTTTACATTTGTATTATTAAAAAACATATACTTATTAATCCAAATAACTTAAACTTATTATTACTATTCTTCATCAATATCACATGATCTTGGATCAATTTCACAATCATCTAATGGTTTAAATTTATCACCACCTGGATAACTAACTCCTTTTGTTTTAAGAAATGTAATACCTGGTAACGCCTCATTTTTTGGATCCTGACTTATTGCTGCTACAAATTGATATTTTACATTTGATTCACCGGGTGGTACAGATTTTATCATAGCATATTGTCCTGCATCTGATTTAAAATCTGGATTATTTGGTAACACACTATTACCAGCACTATCTTCTTTAACAAAACCATAAACACTAACATCTTCTAACGTTTTTTTTGTTTCTGGATTTGTCACAGTAGCTTCCACTTCAATACATACAGGAAATAAACCTTCCATTGCTTTTTGTCCTGGCATTATTGGTTTTTTACCATTACATAATTCTACTTGTTTATAACTAATTATTTTTAATGGAACTTCAACTGGACCAAATGCATTTACATTTATTGGTGATAATGTATTAAATATTAGACTTGCTACAGAAGATTTTAAAAATATTTTCATATTATGATTATTTGTGTTTAATTTCCATGCACTCAATAATAATGAATCACCCAAAAACAAAAACAATACCAATAATGTTTTAAGCATTGTCAACAAATATTTATTCGCAATGAAGCTGCCCTATTATATACTAAAATTATGATGCTGGTTGAATACAACTGAGTGCTGACTGTGTGATTTTTCCGACGGAAACATCGGCCGGCCAAGGGCACCAAATGATCATGTACTTGTTCCATTGACGATGCGATAAGAAATTTACAAGTCATTGCGGTGTTAAACAATATTCAAAATATTATTACATATTCATTCATAATAATTAGTGAAATTACAGATTAATAATATATTCATGTTCTTCAATATCTTCAGCATCCAAATTAGGCGGACATTCAATAATACTTTTACTTTTGACAACACATAATTCACAAGCTTGTGTAGTATTATAATTAGGATTTCTTGACACTAATTCTTCTTGTCTTTTTTGTGTATTTTTTATAATACCATTCATAGTTGATAAAACCTTTTTAAATGCTTCACCAAAGTTGTGTTCACCTAAAATATTTATCCATGCTAATACTAATGATGCTGTTGTATCACCAGTTCCAGTATAATGCCCATTTAATTTTTTTATTATAAATTGTTTTATTATTAAAATATTTTTTTCATTATCATGACACGAAATATAGCATGCCAATTTATCATTGGTTATATCTTCAATAATTGCTGATGTCAGAACAACAATTTTTGGACCTAATTTACATAAATCAACTAATACTTGTATTACATCATCATGTCTTTTGATAATTTTATTTGTTAATAATTCAGCTTCAAATTGATTTGGTGTAATCATATATGCTTTAGATACCATTTTTTCTGCAAATATTGGTATTAATTCTTTTGGTACATATAATTTACCATCATCTCCTAATACTGGATCACATACATATTTCATATTACTATTATTATTTTTAACTAAACATAATAATTCTAAGACACTATCTAAAAATGATTGAGATCCAATATATCCAGTTAAAACATAATCATGACCTAGTAAATTGTTTTCATTTAATCCAAATGCTATATCATTTAATTGTTCACCAGTCATTACAGTACCTTTGATTACTCGATAACCTGTATGATTGGAAAAATGTACAGTATTGATAAAATCAACATCAAATCCCAACAATTGAAGAGGAAATATTGCTGCTTTATTACCAACTGATCCAGATACTACATGTGACTGAATTGATAAAATTTTTGTATCCATTTATTTTGTTATGATGAAAATATAAAAATATATGTATTGTGTTGACAATGCTTTAATGAAAATAAATCAAGCGAAATTTAATGCGATATTAATATTTCTCTCTAGTTGCAAGCTAGTAACAGGTAATAATATCACTTGATAGAAGTTTTAAGACTACTTTTTACTGATAGTGCCAAATACGTGTTTTTTGATGATTGACACAGCAGACGGATGCCACTTTTTGTTGAAGGACCGTCGAGTACCGTACCATTAATCTATTAAATTAGGAAATATAATCGATATTTCTAACAAAATTACATTCGAGGAACTAATTTATATTGCAGTGTTTATTTTCAACAGATTCTTAGCTTCTTAATTTTATACCTGACTTGTCATTTTACCCTTTTCTGTACAATTATTATTTAAAAAGAAATAAGACTTCACGAGTTGTGATTATCAACTTGGATCAAATGGTTCAGTTACCTCTTTAGATTAGTTATATCACAGTTCGATAGATTCCGGAACCAAAAATTCCACTTCCCCGAAATTTCTTGAATCGATCGATGATGACAGTACAGTACAGATAATACTTCTTGAATAAAAGGTACAAAATACTTTTATGTCATGTAGGTTTAATTCAGCAGATTGAATGTTATGTTATTTCTACTAACCTTGTAATATTTCTCTATTTGTTACTCATTTCAGCCAGATATCAGCAGCTTGTGTATTGCACCTGTGCCTAAAAACTTGGTATACGAAATAGATATTAGTAAATAAAGATCATATGCGTGCATTGTGACGACCACTAAATATTTACATGAAGAAAAAAGTCTTTTTAATGAATTATGTTCATTTGTACAAAATTGAGAAATATATTTGATGATGTTGACGATTCAAATTAATTGCATAACAGTTCTTGTCGTTATTGATTGTGTAAAGAATACCCATGCTAGATCCTACAATGGTGTTGGCATAGCTGGTCATTGACTAGATTACGAAAAAATTAAATATTTCTATTTATATCCTCAGTGCTTTAGAAATTAATATATATTTTGTTAATGTAAAATAAAGTATTTAAATTGAGTATTTGCATAGTTACATCATGTCACACTAGTGGTGTAAAGATAATAATTTTTATTTATTAAGATTAAATATAATGCTTAGGGACAACTGGGACCAATGTATCCAAAAGATTTTGCATATTAATCTTAACAATATAACCATGAGAATCTTGAATGCCAACGGAAACCACGATATCACTATTTTTTCTACATCTTGCATCGCAAAATGATGGACTTGATACATTCTTCATTGCACCAGTTATGACATACGACATAGGATAAACAATATAATCAACATAGTTAAAATCATGTGACCATTTACCTTGATAAAATTCACGTTGCACTAAAGGTGTTAAACTCATTTTTTGTATCGTAAATGGCGGTTTAGCAGTAAAAGTATAAGCGCCCCAAAAATAAGTAATAAGATAGGTATCACGAAGTCTTGATTTTGAATGAAAAAAAGCCAAATAAGAATCTTCACTGATACGACGAGCAGGTGTCCCACCTCTTATTTCTCCATAATCCCACTTCAAATATATTGGATTCTCGTACGAGTAAGAGTTCATTTGTGCTAATGATGACTTGTCAGGATCTATATTTGTTAAATACTTGATATTCTTATCGACTGAAGAAAATATATAATCACTCAATGGGGATACTGTAACAATACTCATGTCGTGAATAAAACGCACAAAATAACATTTTCGATTATATATGAAAGGTGTCCAATTCTTTTCGGTAAGTTTTCCTTTAGATTCATCAATATAAATAAGATGATCATCTGTTATTTGAATTTGTTGTTTTACCGAATTAATTGAGATAATCGCATATTTTATTTTAGCATATAATTGATCTGGATAATATACATACATGAGCAGTAAATGATCATCATCAATTTCTATTATACGATAATCTTCTCCTTTTAAGTCTGCGAAAACATTGATTCCAGGTTGCAACCCATAATAAGATGTATTTAAAAATGTGAAGTCTGATGATATCCAACCAATTTTAATGGGACCACCTAAATAACCATGACTTCTACAGACAGCAAGATATTGACCTTTCCAAGGGGCAATGGAAGGATTAAAGCAATCTGGTAGATGTAAAACGTTTTCCATTATTCGAGAGGAACCTTGAATCGTTTCGAATAATATTATATTTTTCAACAGTGTATTATCAGGATTATTTGATGGAATATTCATAGACACAATATCTGCACCATTTTTCATATCAATAAATCGTTTTTCAAAATCTTGTGAGGTATAACTAAACACCTTTGTAAGAACTGGAATTGATTTTATCATAAATATTTTAGTTTCGTTATCTGGAATTTTTCTATAGATACTATCGTGTAATAAATATGATCCTAGTACATTTGATCCATTTTCATTTACTATATCTACAATTTTATAACAAAAACTTGTTGTTACTATTGATATCAAGGTACAAATACCTAGTAGCATCATGAACGAAACCATACCTACTGCAGGTATGTTCAATATACTCGACAGAGTGAAATATCTTGCATGATTAATAGCACATGGAAATCTTAAAAATTTTGAACTTGGTAAATACCAATGTCCAGGAATTTTTCTGTTTTCATTACATGGTTGTTAGACTGCAGTACACAGGATTCCTGACTTATTCTCGAAAATGAAAAAAACCGGTACCCATATGGTTTTATTCACGGCCTGGCCTATTTGGCGAGACCACGAAAATAGCGAACAAGTTATTACTTTAGGTTAGGTTAGTATGAGCCTATCCTCAGAAGGGTCAGGTGGCATTTCCTTACCGTCGAGATAACACTTCGGTGTTATATACCGGTGGCTGTTGGGCCGGTGTTATATTTTACTAGAGTTTTAAATTACATATAAAAAGAACTTGTATGTAGCGGAAATTCGGACCTAAAATTTTGACCCCAAAAATTCGGCAATCATTGGAATAAAAAGGGCCGAATTTTTGGGGTCGAAAAAATTGGCGTCCTGTGTATGTAGCAGAAATTCGGACCTAAAAATACGGCCTTTGCTTAAATTTGTAAATAATAGCTAATAATCACACTTTTGATTGTCAAAGAAATCTCACAAGATATTCACTTTATTTGTTGAATTAATTAGCATGCTCCCATCGGTTCAATGCATGAGCCATGTATCATAAAATAAAAGTTCTGTCTTGGACTATCTTACATTTTATTTGTTCCTAGAAGTATTTAAAATTTGCTAATATATTTTTCTCTAATAGAATTATCTTAATAGATTCCATGTCAAATGTTGCCCGCAACACCTGAAATTGATGCAGACTACATGCAACTGTGCATGGCATATCAAGACAGATTCTTTTATGCTTCGTGCCTGAGCATTTATATATCCCACCGGTGGGACGCTGGCCGGCTATAGATTGAGAGTATTTTATACGGTATAAAGAAAGTGCGAGGATGGTTCTCAAAAGTAAATGGTTTGAAATGGCAGTTCGTATCGGATATATCTGAAAATACCGGAGAAATAATTACGGGATAAATAGGCGGCCCTACCAAAACCGAGTCCACACCCAGAGGAAACTGAAAAAAGGAAAAAGATAGGGAAAAATCACAGTCGCGAGTGAGTATTAGCCGTAGGTGGCAGACATAGAGCAGGAATAAGCTGCACATAGTGGTCACAGGTCGGCAAGACACAGAAAGTGCAACAGATTCTGGTGTGTTAATTGTATTAGTTGCCAGAAATGGATTTGACCTATGTGACACCGCGGATACTATTAGTGGGTGCATCGACACCATTGCGACAAACAATAGCCTATATTCAGAAGAAGCACTCTGGGAATTACAAGGTATTTGATATTTTTCAGTTAAATGGTGACGATGGTGTAGTTGTTGATGCTACCTTTGAAACAACTCAACAGTACTCAATCAATCGATACAATGTGCCTGCAATGGAGTCAATATTAAAGTTTTGTAATATCGTTGATTCATATCTACAACTATCCCCAACTAATGTTGTTATATTATATAGTTCAGTAAATGATGGAAGAACCATTTTATTAGCATCAATATTATTGCTTCATACTGGAACTAGTGATAGTGCTATTGATAGTATCGATGAAGTTTGTTCCAGTCGAATCTTATCATTTGCACTAAATAAAATCAATTCAATCATTACACCTACACAATTGAGATATATTTATTATTATGAGCAACTATTACGGAAAGATTATTTGATAGAGTACACTATGTGTATAACACATATTAAGATAACAACGATCCCTAATTTTGATGCGTCCATCATTGCATCGGGTTGCACTCCATATGTCGTAGTGAGTCTGTTAAAGCGAGATGATGATTTATTGAATTGGAAACCATATTGTCTATATAATCAATCAGATACAGTCAAACCACTTCCTGTGATGACCAAGTCATCAAACAAAAATAAAACCGCTGCAGTAACAAAAACTCTGCGCCATTACACCAAAGATGATAATGTTATAGATTTTGACCTCACCAAGAACGAGCCAATATTAGTACGTGGTGATATTGTGGTCTCGGTATTCACCGAGGATACTAAAATGTTCCAAATTGCATTTCATTCCGCATTTATTGAAGGAAATTATTTATTATTTGACAAATCGGCGATTGATATAGCTAGTTCGGACGTTCATAATCGCTTCTTTGATCCTAACTTCAAAGTTGAAATATACTTGAATCGAGTGGAAGATAAACCTAGTTTGAATGGAGAGGGATTCGCAGTTACAAATAATATTTCTGATATTGACTGCACCATAATTGATGAACTGGTTATCGACAAGGCATGTACTAACACGATCCACGATGTGAAATTATTTTCGCCGGTTGAATACGTGAAACAGAATATAAATAAAAATAGTGACGGCTTTCCCGCAACTGCCGTGTGATGGCGCCGTTATAACTGTTTGTATTTCCTTATATACATTACACAAATTTATATTGTACATTACATAATAACTTCATTGCTTTTGGGTGTTTATTGGCAGTAGATTCGTTGATTTGGAGACAACAATCGGCGCCGATTTAATTTTTCTCTTACTTTGTTGTGCTGACAGTTGAGACGAGTCTATCGACGCCAGTGTGATCACTCCGGCGGATCGACATCTTAACTTACTACTTACCTTACTTGGTACATTCCTTTTCTCGTTACCGTTTCTGCCGGTGCTTGGTTTGGTTTCTCGGTTTAGTGACGTACTTAGTTTAAGTTTTGTTACTTTATTCAATTTCAATGGCGGGATCTGACTCGCCTGCTTCGCATCGTGTAACGTGTGCAAGTTTAATGATATGGGTTGCATGTTAGGCATGATATTCTTGGATAAAATAGTCTTTTCGCTTGATAATGGAGCCAGAGGTCTGTTTGCCAACGGTCTGGGGCTTAAATATGCATTCATTGTAATGAGTGGACTCGTCGATAGGCTTTCTGGTGCTTGAAGAAACAGATTTTCTTTCTGACTCAAATTACTCGATTTATTTGGACTTTTGGTGCTTAATTTAGGTCGTATAATTTCTATGGATTTGTAGCTATTCAAGTCTGAATTGGCATCATCTTCGTTGCAGTTGTCACTGTATACGTCAAACATTTCATCTGCATAATCATCATCAATATTCGGTGCATCAGTAGCTGGTTCATCTGTTGCATTCGCAGTAGTATTCGTTGATAAATCAGTTTTATTACTTATTATTTCCAAGAATTTAGCTGTATCGTCGCTTATGAAAGTATTGAAAATCGATTGAGCTATCAGTTCCGATGTGGATGGTCTGTTGGTTGGCTGCAATGAGCAGCATGATAACATTATAGTGTTTAATTCGTTTGAAATGGTGTGGTTTTGTATAGATGGAACTTCACCGTGGGCTATACGAAACATGGCAGTCATTGAATTATCATATTCATGAAAAGGAATATTAGCTGTTATCATTTCACAAATTGTGCAACCAATACTCCATATATCAGCACGAATCCATCCATCTGTACTTGCTTCGCCTCGTATGACCTCTGGTGCCATCCAGTTAGGAGTGCCTTTTAATCCATTAGTAATAGATTTGGCTATACTATTAAATCGTTTACTGCTACCAAAATCAGCAAGCTTGATGATACCATGATTATTTAGTAAAAGATTTGCGCATTTTATATCTCTATGAGCTATCCCGTGGTCATGAAGGTATTTTAATCCTAATAATGCTTGTCTCATACAGTATACTACTTCGAATTCACTAAATTTTCCATAATTTTGATATAATTGCCTTAAACTTCCTCTATCTGCGTATTCTAGTATCATATATATATAATTCGATGTAAATTTTGAGTCATAAAATGAGATAATATGTGCGTGTTGTAAGGATTTAATTAATTCTATCTCTTGTTCCACATTGGACATTTCATCCTTTGACATGCTGCAAATATCGATACTCTTGATAGCAACGGATCTCTGGTGCTGTGTATCAAATCCTTTCAGCACAGTCGAGAATCCACCTCTTCCTAGCACATCTCCAAGTGTGTATCTGTCATCGCCTTCTAGGGACTTATGCTCAGGCATCTTAATGTCTTACTCACTTATTCACTTACTTTCTCGCTTACTTACGCACACTCACTTACGCAACTACAAAATGAGCCAGAGATTGAACTCGCCAATTTCTATTATTGGGCGATGCACAACGGTCAAAAAAATGTACCGGTACCGGTGAGAAAGCGGAACTTCAATGTAATTATAAGCGATTAGAGTAGACAATTTAGTGCTTTTCCGTCGATTTAAATCGTGTAAACTGCGATTGGTGCAAGCACGACAGCTGGATCGGTATAATCAATCCCAAGATACTATCAATTTCTCGAAGTAAGAGAGCCGAAAGGGATTCCTGATAAAAAAAATAGTTCAATTAAAAGACTTTGCTTATAATTTGCGGTTTAGTTTTGGAGTAATAAAGCCCTAGTATCCTCGTAGCCATTTCAATCATTTCACTTCGGTGTGAAACAACAAGAAAGTTTGAGGTGTTATATTTGAGTGATAAATTTTTAATCATAATTCCTAATCTTTCAACTGTTCTGGTGTCTAACGACGCATCAATTTCATCGAATATAAAGACCGAAGAAGGAAAACAACTGTGTATTGCAAATAGCAATGATAAGCTTACCGCACTCTGTTGACCACCGGATAAATGTTTAATTTCTTTATAATGGTGATTGGAATAACTAGTAAATATCTCCACACCTTCTTCATACAAGATGCTGCCGATATTGGAGTACGATAAGTAGCAGTCCGATTCGGTCACCAATGCCTTGTAAATTGCGGTCAGATTTGTTGAAATGTCATGAAGACTATTACTTATTTTTTCAAAACGTTTTGCTTGCACATTGTGAACTGATGATAACAGCACTTTGATATCATCTTGAATGATTTTAATGTGATTTCTCGCTGCAACCTGCTGCTCGCAATAAGAATTGTATGTTTTGTAAACACTCTTCCAACTAGAAGCCATTTCACTGTTTACTAACACTTTCTGACGCAATAAAAGTTGTTTCTCATACAATTTTTGTGTATCCGTATTATCATTGACCGGAGTTGCCTCTTGCTCCAGGTCCATCTTGTCGCCAGTATCCTCCTCAAATGTTATATCTTGATCGTCGTCATCGCTGTCATAATAATCCATACCGTCGACCTTGTCTTCCAGTATCAACCGCGGAGAATGATCATCATCCAAGACTCTTGGCATCTTCCGACTCCTATACGTCTCTACTACTCGCCTATGAAAAACCGATAGTGTGCACGATTTCAACTCTTTGGATGCTTGCTTATACTCGTCTACTTTCAGTTGCGTTGTTTCCATGTTCTTTCTCGTGGTCGCACTCGCTTTGTCTATCGAATACAGGTCTTGTTGCAAGAGTTTCATAGAAAATTCATGCTTTTTAATCGTTTGTTCTATCAATTTCCTTTCTTCTTTGATAGTTTTCATCTCTTTCATTGCAGCTTCATATTTCTTGCTTTGTATTGCGAAATTATCCGCGATCGTCGTTAATTTCTGTGCGATATCGTCGTGCGATTTAGTCGCCTCGTTAAGTGTCTTATTGCTCGTTTCCAACTGAATTACAATCGAATTAATGTTGTTTTTGCAATCATTTTCACGTTTTTCTGCATATAATTTGTTGGTTTGGAGTATTTTACGCTGTATGGAGAGCTTGTCGATGGAGTTGGTAGCGAGCAGCTGCTGTTGTAATAGCTTGTTTATTGCACTGAAGACGGGATGGTTAGTCAGCATTTGCATTCTTGCACTCTCTTGATTAGACAATTCAGATACGCTATGATTAACCTTCGCAAGTGTTGCTTCCAAATTATTTATTTCAGATTGCAATTGATTGCACTTGCTAATAGCTATAATCTTTTTCAATTTAGCATTTTTTTCACCTTCTTTGAGGGCAACCATCTTGTTCATTTCCTTCATCTCGACAATTGCCTTGTTTTTATTTTCTGTGGCATTGTGTATACGCAACGAATTCTCGGATTGGGCCTGATATTGGTGCGTCAACTCCGCTTCAATCTCTGTAACGGATACTTGCTTGTATGTGTTATCACTTTTAGTTGTGTTTACTAGTGGCCATTCATCGTGGCTTTGATTGGAAGTAATAATTTCACCGCCTGGTTTAACTCGGCATCCATCTAACGAGGCAAATGAACAGTGACTGCTGCTATCTGTCATGTCATGAAGCTCCGCGAGCATCTCATTTGCATTCCCATTGAATAAATATGTATTTCTGTACTTTTGTGTGAATATTGGGATTACTCGCTTATCTAGAAACGTTACGCAGTCCATAAACGGAATAAAATGAGCTGGTATGGCTGGTGCAGCATGATTACTACTTGGGCTCACGTCGTATTCATCTATAATCTCAATAAGCACTCCACTTATATCAAGTCCTTTTGCAACATCAGCTATATCAACCGCCAATCGACGTGTCGCCACAATTATTGTTGTGGGCAAACGGTTATATCCGACACAAGCAATTATTGCGCGAGTAAACTTGTCTTGTTTCGGCGACACTACATTACCCAGTATTAAGCAGTCTACCGTCACTGACGATAGCAACTTATTCATCTTGATGCGCGTGTTTGTTAAGAAAATAGAGTTATTTCTAGTTTGAAGTTGCTGTCTTAAGCATATGATCCCCTTATTGATGTCGAGCGCATGTTGCTCTAACCTAGAAATATCTGTAGTGAAACGGATCGTCTCGAGCTCTTTTGTCTTTAAGTCGCGAGTTAGTTCTTTAATTGCGGCATCAATCTCTTCGATACTGCTGGTATGCATGGCATTAGTTGCACTCCATTCGTCTCTTGTAGTTTTTTTAGTTTGTAATGTTTGCATTATCGTTTGAACACCTGTTGTCTCGTACCTTTCCTTGATGCTTCGAATGACGCTATTCTCCCTCTTCACCGCGTGTATGTCTGTATCAAGATACTGGCTCAATTCCTCGCTAGCTTCTCCTTTTTTTTGTTGATTATCACATAAATCTGCCTCTAAAACGTTGATTTCTTTTGCGTTAACCGCCAATTTATTTTGCACCGCAGTCAGCTGTCCAAGTGCGTATTTATGTTTGTTTTTAAGCTTTGAAATCGTCTCATTTGTTGCAGCTATCAAATCACTCTCACTTTGTTCATTTATTTCTAATTTCTTTTTCAATTTGGTTACTTGATCCACGACTTTTTTAATTTTTTCACACTCTATTGTACATTGATCAAGATGTGTGCTGCTTGCGACTAATAAAAGTTCTTGATCACACTTCTCTGACTTTAACGTTTCAAGTGAGAGTTCTATGCGCTGTTTCTCCGTTGCGTTAGCTACAAGCAGCTTATTCAATGATTCAAGAGAAATTGTGTATATAGATATTAATTCCTGATTTAATTTAACTGAATCTTTCACAAATTTGAATGCTTGACGAACTTTTGGTAACATTGCGGTGACAGATGCAACATTTTTGTCGCTTTGCAACCTCGCAACTAAAATACTATCGCTTTTTTCGGCAACTCTCCCCTGTAGAAACTCATATTCTTGTTTCAGTGAAATCGTCCCTATACAAACCTCCACAAATTTCAATAGCTCTAATGGATCCTTCAGTGATTGTAAATGTTCTGACGATTGTGCACAATATACCCTATCGATTGATTCTGTATTGATATTAAACTTATTTTGAAGTATCGATCGAATTTCGACTTCATTTGTTATGGTTACGGGGCTGAAATGGTCTGAAGTGTCGTGGCCAGTAGAATAAGTCGCTCGATAAGTAACAGAATTACCTTTAATTTTATAGATTTTTGTAACATCAATTGTGCTACAAGTCTCCTGCTGACAATATAATCGGACTGTAACTGAGCAATGATTCGTACCTTTCGAAAAATCGTTGTTGTTTATCAGTTTTTTGCTCGATTTCGGTTTGTCAAATAAGCACCAAATAATTGCTGTCACTAATGAACTCTTTCCACTACCGTTACGACCAAATAATACAGTAAATTTCCCATTATCTTCAACTCTAGAGATCTCACCAACCAATGTTCCTTCAAAATTTAGAAATGATTCAACAGTCACTGAAAGGATCATTGCACAAAGTGCTGTAATTGCCTAACAGCTGGCATAGGCGATGAAGAGTTCGACTAGTCGCAGCTATTCGGTTCTCTTTACTCAACTCTTACGCAACACTTTTTCAAAATCTTTTTTCAAATATCTACACCTATGTTAATCCCTATTATTTGGCAAAAAAAATCCAAACCAAGTACAACAAGGTACGGTAGTTCCAAGGTAAACCTGCACCTGAATAGTCGCAGCGATGAAGAAGGAGGCGACAATTATGAGTATCGGTGATGCCGAGCCTGTCGACAAGCACAATATAGCGTACCTTATCATGTTCTACTTAGGATTAGGTAACTTGTTGCCTTGGAATGCATTTATCACTGCAGCTGGATACTTCACCGCAAGATTTTGTGGAACTAATTTTCAGGATACTTTTGAGAACTATTTTTCATTCTCGTTTACTATTGCGCAGACTATTGGATTGGCATTGTCTATTATGTATCAAGACAATATGAAACTATCAAAAAAGATTATTTATCCATTAATTTTTTATTCGATAATATTTGGCGTGACATCATTACTAGTTGCAATCACTATGAGTGGTAACTCCTTATTTGGAATAACACTATTATCAACAGCATTATGTGGCTTATGTGGAGCAACATTAAGCGCTGGTTTGTTTGGTTTAGGTGCATTATTTCCTGCAGCATACACAGGTGCATTAATGAATGGACAAGCTTTGGCAGGATTTTTAATATCTCTTGCTTCTTTACTGACTACATTAGGTGGTAAAAATATGGCTTGTACAGATGATGATGCTTCTACTGACGATGGATCATGCGAAGAAGATATTGATTACAGTGCTTTGGCTTATTTTATTATCGCAACATTTGTTTTAATATCTTGTATATTTTTATTTATTGCATTACAAAAATTAGAATTTACTAAATATTATCTAAATAGATCAGAAACTAGTAGCGAAAGAGTTACTAAGTTAACATCAGATGATTTAACTGAAGCGTTGCTAGGGATCAACGTGATGGAAGAAAACATTGTTTCACCATTACATGGTGGGTCAATGGATAAAAGTAATGATAAAAGTAATAAAAAGCCAATGGATTTTGCCAGTATTATGAAGGTTTTCAATGTCATAAAGATCCCTGCATTGTCAGTAATGTTTGTATTCGTCGTATCCATCGGAATTTTCCCTGCACTATTCGTACTTGTCGAATCAACACAAAAATGCAAAACTAATAATCGTTTTTATGACGATTTATTCATCCCATTTATGTTCACGCTATTCAATCTATTCGACTTCATTGGTCGAGTAGCTGCTGGTAGTACAAAACCATTGTTTACCAGAGAGAATATATGGATGGCATCCGTCGCAAGACTTATATTCGTGCCGTTAATACTGTTGTGTAATGTTTCGAACTCACAGTTGCCAGTAGTATTTAAAAACGATGCGTTTCCTATTATGTTTATGATGATATTTGCCTTTACTAACGGTTATGTTGCATCAAATTGTATGATGTATGGTGCAACGATGGTGGCACCAGCAGATGCATCCCTTGCGGGTGCTATTATGATCTTTTGCTTAACATTTGGATTATTTTTAGGTGCAAGCTCGTCATTTTTAGTCATTTTGATCTCACAAGGATCCATGTAATTTGTATCTAGTTTACACATAGTTATTTACACAGTAATTAAACATTATATATATTACCGCATGATTTTATCTCGTCAAAATAGGGATGTGATAGACATTCTCGAACGGTTATCCGGTCTTGATGATCAACGGTCAGCATCTTACTGACTAAATCAAGTGACTGGTTGCAGCATAAATGACTATTATTGCTGTTTATGTACGACTCTAATGGCACTTTAGGGTAGTTACCAACAGCTTTCTTAATTGCCGACGATAGCTTTAACTTGTACTTGGTGGCCCAGGTAAGTATTTGCCTGGATCCCACAACAGCCGCAACGGCATTTATTTGGTCTAATAAATCACTACCACAAAAAAATGGTTCTAAATCAAAAAGTAATCCCGCCAAAATACATCCGGCAGACCAAATATCGATACCAAAATCGTAAAAATAATAACCAAATAATAATTCGGGTGCTTTGTAATGTCGGGACGCCACACTGGGGTTATACTGCTTCTCGGGGATGTAAATATCGCTTAAACCAAAATCTAATATCCTAATTTGTGATTTTTCTTTGTTGAATAATACATTTCGAGGTTTGATATCACGATGCATTACACCTTTGGAGTGACAACCATCCAATGATTTCAGTAATTTATAAATATATTTCTTGATTTCAATCTTATTCAATGGACCAGATGGGGTGTTGTGGGATAACCAATGAGAATTATTACCAAAATATTCAAATACTAAAGTTACTGTTTGACATCCAACATTTTTAGCATAACCTAACAGTTGCACAACTCCTTCCGTATTATTCAGTAACTCCAACAACATGATTTCTCGTTTGATCTTACTTACATAAGTAGGTTTAAGTATCTTCAAAATAACTGGCACTTCATCGGTTACATTATTACTATTATTACGGGCCATAGTGCCTTCGAAAACTGTGCTAAATCGCCCTGAGTCTATATAACGGACGATGCGTATATTTTCTTGAGAAATCCAATTTAACTTTGATAAAATCACATCTTCATAGTGTTTGTACTTATCTGGCAGCACTGTGCTCGCCATGGAGTAGACCTTTGACACGCTTATGAGCATGTTAGACTCTTTCTTCTCATTGCTACCAGTCGCCTTGTAGACGTCCATACCTTTCAATGATGAACCGGCTAATACCAGAAACATAAAGAGCAAGCTCACTAGTAGCAGCACGGCCATCATTACCTCGTTGCGCACTACCTTATGTACACGTTTGACATTCGTTTCATGTTAATCCACAATGGTTGAAATTTTTTTCGATTTTTTTCGTGGTACCGGCATAATTGTGCTAAGCAATGTGCTTTGAGCGTCCGCGAAGCGCTCCAATAGCTACGAGCTATGAGGTGCGACTCGGAAATAGCGAGCAAATGATTAAATTTGGAAAAAATTAAATACAAAATATTCAAAATATATGTAGTAAAAACTGACGCATCATTGAGATCGCACCGGATCAATGGAGAACGAGATGCTTTAAGGGATAAAAACTATCAAAACATACATAACGGATATATCCTGTAGGTACCCGCCATGGCTTCGAGCAATTTGGTGGACGCGATGAGCAAATGCATTTGTGGATATAGTTAATATCTAATATAGAAGCATATTAACTACATGTGTATTTAGCCAGAATCAGTTGGAATGATACGTACTCTTTGTCGTGAATATCGCTGGTGAGTGCATTGAAATCGATGTTATCGAATAGCATCGGCTCCAGACTGTGATTATTCTTGTAACTGACACTGTCATTCCAATAACTCAACAAGTCATCAACTGTACCCTTGGTGGTACACGATGAATTATTGAATAAGGTGTAACGGACATGTAGTCCTTTGATTGCATTCAATGCTGGTATAATTACCTCAGTTCCATATCGATGCTGAGGTAACGGCACTATGAACAAAGCAATACCGTCATTTGATAAATAATTTTGTACAATTTTTGCAATTCCAATAGCATCTGTCTCACAACAGCACATATCGCTACCAATAATGACGTCATATTTATCGAGCGGTGCGATATGGAGTGTCGGGCTATTGGTAGTCTCGTCATTATTGCGAATATCATTAATATTGACTTCAATATCATGACAATTAATTATATTAAGGCTATCACAGGTGCACTTTTTATATTGAAAAGTATCAATATTGGTTGATTGAAGAGTATCCCAATCCAGCGATTTCACTTCAATGTCACAATTAGGATGCGTGATTGCGAGAGTGTTACTTATTAACTCTTCGCCCCGATTTAATAGTATGTTTCTACTTAAATTTTTTAAAACTAAGTCATTATAATCTGATATTGTGACTTTTTTGGCACAATTACTAGCCATAAAAGAGCATATACCTAATCCAGCACCAATTTCTAATACCGTTTTATCTTGTACGAGATATTTAAAGTCACACAGCAGCTGCGACAGAATGATTGCAGCAGACCACATGACATATCCAGTAGCCTTCATGCCTTCATTATGCATATTTTTCATAGTTTTATGCAACCAAATCGTATAGTCATAAGAATTTCTATTACTAGAACGATTAAACTTAAATATATCTGGCATAATATCACTTGCGGCAGCTACAATGGTGCTTGCGACTGAGGTAAGTCCATATGCCTCATACACTAATTCTCGTACATCCTCAACAAGCGAGTTATTATAGTCATTCATAAGGAACTTTAAATACTTACTTCCACCCAAATTAGTAAAAAGTGCAGCAAACTCGTAAGTTTGACTGGCATTTATAATGATTTGCAATAGAAATAATAAATTATTTTGATTTACATTATCGCCAACTAAATGTGCTTGCAACGCTAATTCCGCCACGATTTCTTCCACAAATCCTGACAGGCAGAGATCGATGACGCACCTACTGCTGCACATTCTCCCCAATTCTAGCTCGTACACGCCCATACTCGCTTTATTTTTCCTAATTTTAATAAATTATTTTGGCTTTGGTTTGCAAAATTTTGCGAAAAATGGAAATTTTTTGGAATCATACCGGTAGAAAATATTCCCACGTATATTTTGTGTGTGCAATATAGTCATTATGGTCGCAAATAATCGCAACTCCACCTTTCATCCATTGCGCATAATCCGCTACAATCCTAGTCTTGTTTATCACAAATCTTGCTCACTTAAACTCAAATGAATAGATAATCCACACCCCCAATATGTTTCCTCGAGGAAATTCCTCATTTGGTTTCCTGACTTGGTACTTTTACTGTCGCAGCCAACCAAGTTAGTACTTAGAAACAGAATGTTAATCTTGAGTTTGTTGTGGATTATTAGCCTCGTGGGGCATATGAGAGTTGCGGAAAGTGTAGGAGTAGAAAGCACTTTAAAAAAACAATTGATAAATGGATTTCAATTACGCAAACCAATTCAGATGAATCCAATGAAGGAAGAGTATTTACTGTCAATCATTACTCCTTTTACTAATGCTGGAGATTCGTTAGAAATGAAGAAACTGGAGAGTGCAGGAGCAACATTGTTCTCTGAAAAGAATGTCAATGATGAAATACATACTAATCTATTGACAAAAAATGCGCGTGATAATAAATACAAAATAATTACGAGCAAATACAATGTGATTAGTAATTCAATAGCTAAAGGTTTAATGAATCATGGTTTTATTCAAATTTCTCCAAAACCAGCAGATATTAACGAGATCATGATAACTAATTCGTGGATTGGTAACTCAGTACTACAATGTGAAAATGCGCATGATAATAATGTAAATATTATGATTGGAAATAGCTTCAGTGATATCAATTCAATTTACAACATTTTGAAATCAAGTGAAGCGTGTCCTAATAAGCCAAAAGAATCTTGTAAAATTGCAGTTGTGTCCTCATGTAGTATTTTCAATACTAATGCAGTATGCGAGAATCCTGTCACAGTAAGTATCCAAGTAATTGGTGAAATATTGAAGTCTCGAGGTATTGATGTAACGTTTATTAAATCAAAAGATGTTGCAACGATGAATACTGCAGAATACGACTTTATTCTCGGACCCGTATCGAGCACGGGACAATTAAAAGAGGATGAGATGGTTGCTAAAGGCAAAGAATTAACGGATACTACTAGTTTCATTGATCTTGCGAGTGATATGATTTTATTCCCGTGCGGTGTGATAGCCGACGAGGACGATGGATATGGTATGCTAGAATATAGTGATCTGTTAGATCGTGAAGGACTCCCTATTTCTGCATGTTTAGTTGCCACTACTAAAAATACTTGGAATGTCCCATCGTTATTGCATATAGTGAGAGATTATGAGTCGGTAACCAGATGGAGTTCTGAGTTGTTTTCGCCAGGAACTAGTAGAGCACAAGTCAAAGAGGATATGGACGATGCGAGAGAGTCGTTTGGCATCTATTTTGTGAGGACTTTAATGAAATATTTAGGGAAAAAACAAACAAATTAATACAAAAAGACAAAAATTATGTGTTTGTTGGATAAAGAAGTAGGTACGAATTGATAATAACTTTATCATCTATTATAATGTGTTGCTTCGAGTCATCACCGCTTACTAATTCAATGGGGTTCCTGAATAATCGGGCAACAATTCTGTGGTTATACAATTGCTCCCACGCTTTAAACAGTTTCTGCGCGCGGTGTTTTAATAGTAGTTTGCGGTATTTAGACAGCCGCTTCTTGACCGCTAATACCCATTTGTATATGTACAAGCGTCGTACGTGGAGTTTGTGGGACTGCATGACTTGCACTACATCGGCCACTAGGGCAGTATTTCGTTCACGTAAATTTAAATATTTATTTCTGTATGAAATTATCTTTGTCTTTAAAGCATTGAATGTGTGGTTCATGAGACATATTCGATAGAAAGCATGCCTAGATCTAGATGAGAAGAGAACATCCCGACGGATTGTGACAAGCGGATCCCGCTTGGTTTTTCCTTGATTATTCATTTTCTTCATAATGTAACTCTTCCACTTAACTCGACTGCTTCGCACTAATAATAGTAACTTTTTCATTACACGTTTACACTTTACTTGTCTAATAATTGTATTATGAAATGTGGTTAATTCTATCATTTCAAAATATTTCCTATGAGTGGGAAAGTATATAAGCGAATGATTAGAAAGTGCTGAGCAATAATTAACCTTTTAATGATAAGGTTATGTTCATATCGAACAATTTTTTTCATGATACGATACATTTTACACGACTTTACGCACTTATACCAAGCCAGAAGGATGCTTTTAGCATGAGAGCATCGTGGAACCTATGCAATTAGTTATCTAAGTAAAAATTGAGGGTATATAAGTGAGTAAGTGGTGAATACCGGATGATTACGACGAAATATTCTATACCGCAACCTCATGCTATTCCTTCGTTTACAATATTTTAAGATTCGACGAAAAAATAAACCGCATACTTTAACATCATATCGCAGTGCTGAACGATTGTATATCATGCAACGATACTTGCGTTTATGGAAATAATGAAGAAATAAAGAAAACTTGTAATCTCTTTTCTGTATTTTAACGGGTGTCCCATCGACCGAAAGCACTAATCCGCGCGTCGAATCCAACGACATTGTGCAAGGTAGTGCGCGAGATTTCTTTAGCTTCGTTTGAACCACGCAGTCATTCACTGGTCGAATCACTATTTCTATTCATTTTCCGCTTTTCAGAGCATAATATTTTTTTACTGTCACCGAACTTTTAAATTTTGTGTACCGGTGGCACTAATAGTCTATTAGTAATAGACTTAGTAATAGTAATTGCCATGTTTATTGTACCCAGTTCAATGTGTCAAGGAGATAGTCACTTAAAGCCTATATTTGATTGATTACTACTCACTCCGGTTCTTTAATCTTTCCTCGTACAAGATTGCGACTCACTTTCGGTCAAATGCGAAGATGGATTCTCCTTTCGTACTAGTTCTGATAGCTGAAATACTCAAGTTGGTACCATCGAGCGATAAATGAGTAGTATATATTTCTCGTGCTTTGTTGATTGTCTACTTTGGGTATAAATTACATTAGTACCGGTTGCAAAAACGGTAAGAATTTATTTTTTCTTCATTTTATATTTCCGGTTATATTAGATTGTGAGCATAGATGCCGAAGAAGATCGCGGTGGAGAGGAAGTACCTCGCGCCGAGCCATATCCGCGAGAGATTTACGCCTGATGTGTATGATGAATTAGAGTCTTCATTTAAAAAAGTGTGTAAAACTGATGCAACAATAAATGAAGATCAATTAACATTACTTCTGAAAGCATACGGTATGTCGATAGGTAACGAAAGCGTGTTACATGCACTAAATAGCGGTGGTGATTCTACGGCTACCAAGGCCAACACAGATTCTTTAACTATTGAAGATTTTTTAATCATTGTTGGAAATATAATGGAGTCACCAGACTGGTGTATGACTGAAATGACGGAGGCATATAGAGTGTTTGATAAGGATGATAATGGATACTTAGATCCGTTGGAGTTAAAAAGAGTTTTTGTGAAATTAGGCGAGAATTTAAATGAAGCTGATTTCGTAGAACAAATTAATGAATTTGATATTGATGGTGATCATCAGATGCAGCTTAGTGAGTGGTTTAGAATGTGTTCCAGCACGCGAGGGAGCGACTATGAATTTAATGACTAAGATAGGAGTGATACTACTGATACCACTGATATTGCTCCATAATCATCTGCAGTATTCGGAGGGTGATGATATTTTTGTAACTGTAATTGTATTTTTGTGTTATGTTGTAATCAAATACACTATAATTATGGCGTTGTTATTCATATTTCTGTTGCAATCTGATTACCATGTAAATAGGAAACGATGTAACTCAATAAAAACCACCATGAACTAGAGTAACAGGGATGAAAGAGTCCCGATTGAAATTACCACGGTTACATGCACACAGCATGCAACTAACTAATTAATTATTAATCAAATTATGATAACGGATATAGGACTTAACTGCCAAGTCCGACTGATAGTTAGTCACAGCAACAATAATTATTATTCGGTGTACCGGTACCGTCACAGGCCGTTTCCAAAATAAACAGCGATAAATACCATACCAGTAAGTGAGTGAGCGCGACTGCGGGTTGTATAGAATGCATGAGTATTAGCGAATGTTGACATCCCTTAAGAAACACCGACCGAAATGGTCGAAGGTATACATCGATAAGATAGAATCGCATAAAGCAAAAGCAGCAAAGGAAGAAAATAAATCAAATGAAAGTTGGGAGTTGATGCAAGCAGCATCATTGATCAGAAATAAGTTAGCGAAATTCATACGCACAAAAATGTCAAACAAATCATTTTCGTGCCGTCGCACACTTGAAAATCTTAGAAAACCAGTTAGTTTTGATACTTATCCTTTGTATGACGAGCAATGGGATCATACTTTGCTTTGTATTGTATGCAATACACCAGTAACTAGTGAATTTACTCGCTGTCGCTCTTGTAATGTTGTAATACATAATGCTTGCGGGGCATTTCTATCACCTTCAGGTGTCGATATCAATACCACTGACGCTAATTCGATTAGTGACTTTCAATATACTATTGATGATAGTATTGCCGAACTAAGTCATCGAACAAATAATATTAGTCTATATACCACTAATTTACTCCGGGCTGAGGATCCTAACGCACAAAAAATGTTGAATACGTATCGTATTGACAGTATTAGTGAATTGGTGACAGAAGCTCTTGCCAATAGTCATGCAAATAGCAATAAAAATCATTTCACATGTTTTATGTGTCGAGAGGCAGCTCATGCAGATACTCATTTCTTTAAAGAATGGTATGCAAAGCTTAAAGAAGAAAGAATATTGCGATTGTATGAGAAATTAATCAAAAAACAGATTGTTGCCTACATTGAAAAGAAAAAATTTCATAAGCGAAAGAAAGCATTAGTTGCATTCCAGGCTCATGTCAGACGTCACAAATACGCGAAAGTGCATGAGCAATGGACGGTCCAGGCATATCGAGTGGCGGTGCTAGAGATGTCATCCTTGCCTCTAGAATACACTTGTTATAAGGATAGTATCATCGTATTAACCGTAATTAACTCGATGAACCACGGTGTCCAATACTTCCGTTTCGATAAAAAGGTTGATAAAGCGCTAGCAGAAGGTTTCCTGCTGGGTGGGATTACCTCTTCCTTGTCGGTGGTTGTCAGTTACGGGATACTGAAAGATGATTATCAAAAATTATACATTTTAATAGGACAAGCGCAATTTTTTTTCCGGGATCTTGTTAATATGTTAAGTGGACAAGAGATACAGATACGATTTACAGAAAAAATTACGTGGATGCCGATGGATATCAAGAATCAGACTGAGATTCTGCTGAAAATACCAACCCCTGCAGACGCACACCTTATTCAAAATTATAAGAATTATGTTCATAGTATGCGCGTGTTGAGTGAGCAGCATTCACATAACCACCATCACCATAACCATCATCATCATAATACGCATTCGCATTCACACCCACATCCTCATCCTGAACATCATGATCATGAGGATCATGCTCGTAGATCGTCATCATTAACAATTCCTCGCCACAAACCTTCCATGCTGATCGCAGCATCGGATAGTACGCACCACGCAGCAGTCAACAGTAATAACAACGAAGTATTGATAGCTTCAATCAAATATATTCCTCTAAACCGGATTACGTCATTCTGTAAACATGTTACTGCTCCTCCATTAGATTTATTGCGACGACCAGGTGAGGATATGGCCGTTGCACTAGCTAATGCCAAGAAGAAGAACAAACCGTCATCGCATCTAACCAGAACCACGAAGTGGTGGATATGTTTCTGCGAACGAATACTTTATTTTTATCAGTATTATGGGGACTGTAAAGCCCGTTTTGCCGCCGATATGACCACGGCTACAGTAGTCCGGCAGAGAGAGGTAGGACAACACTGCAATGTGAACGTATCCTTTGCAGATGGACGTAACTGGCTCTTTGAATTCAATACGAAATATGATGCAATCAGATTTGAGTTAGCGGCGACAGAAAGTAAGAAGGCATTTAGCTCCCCGGAAGGTTCCATTTATGTCAATAAAACTAAACTGAAATTTAAACCATTGGAAAATAACGACTTTATTAACAATGTATAGTACAAATGTATCGAATGTACATAAGAGAAATGTATTTATAAGTGTTTATCTTCATTGATATGCTTCTTAACGATGTTCACCGCCAACCCCAACGTGTCGGTACTGGCTTGTCTCACGGACTGTAACTCCCTCAAGTACTCCACATTTAGTAATTCGGCATCTTTAAGTTGCTTAGTTTTTTGCTGCAATAATAAATCTATTTCTCTCGTTCTAATTCTATTTTGTGACAATTCCTTCTGCAACGTAGTGATTTGAACTTCATTATCTGCTAATCTTTCTTCGAGGGTCATGATTGTCTCATCAACTAGCTTCTCATGCTTGATGCTTGATGCTTTGTTTGATAATTGTAGTAACTTGTTTCGCGCATAATCCAGCTCCTCCAACTTCAACTCCAATGTTGAGACGATTTCTTTCTCATTCTCTACAAGTACACTTATGCGATCCTTTAGGATAATATTCTCACGTTTCGTGCTGTTCAATGGTGATATTATCGCATCCGTGTTGGTTTGCACGTCAATACTCAACTGCGGCTTCGTGCCTATACTAAGGTCAGAGCCAGTTGAAGAGGTTTGAGGAGACGCCGATGCAGTGACTGCAGTCTGCACTTCTGGACTCACAGGTTTCATGCCTTTACTCAGGTCGGGGTCAATTGAAGAGGCTTGTGGAGACACCGATGCAGTGACTGTAGTCTGCACTTCTTCGCTCACGCTAACATTGGTATGCTTATCAGGTGAATTAGAATGCTGCATAAGCGTGCTTACTTGTTGCTTCAACGCCGCGTTTTCTGCAAATAAGACGTGGTTTGCGTCCTTCAATGCTGCCAGTTCGGCCGATAAACTGTTGTTATTGCTCAAGAAAACGCTTCGTTCATTGAGTATTTTAGTCGTTTTTTCTTGATTTTCAAGCTCTAATTTCTGTATTTGGTCTTTTGTTGCCTGTAATTCCTCTTCTAACGATTTGATTTTGCTCTCAGTGATCGCCGCGTTATCACCCGAATGCAATGGAGGAGTAGGAGGGTGTGTGGTATTCACATCATAATCAACAGGTGCACCTTTAAGGTGTATTTCAATTGACTCCGCATTCTTCAATATATCAATCTTGCTGTTCAACATCCCACACGTATCTTTGAGCTGGTTATTTTCCGCAACTACCAACTCATAATCTTTCTTCAATTGTTCGTATTTATTCAATATCGCATTTCTATTGTCGTCCAAGTCTCTTAACTTGATAACGGCTCCTTGCATCAGTTTCCCTTGCTCATTGATAGTGTTGGTCAGTCTACTTACCTCTGCATTTGCCGTTTCATTACTGCCATGAAGCTCTTTGACACGCTCTTCAAGTACTAAAATATTGCTATTCAACTCTTCGTTTCTCTTCTTATGCTTCTGTCGAGACAAACTAACCTTGTTCAACGCATCGATGAACTGCTCGCGGTCGCTCACCGACAATTGTGCTTCGGCGACCCGGTCTAACGCGGTATTAAGCTCCCGTTTCAATTTGTTATTTTCATCTTTTATTTGTTGCAATTCAACTAGTTTCTCTTTTAATCTTCGGGTTAAGTCCGAGTTAGTGTATTCGGCGCGATGTAGTGATGCTAATTGCTGTTCTAATTGCATTTCAAGATGAAGATAGTCTTTCTCGCGCGCTGCTAATTTACCTTCTTGGTTATGAATCATATTCCGCAAGTGGGATGTTAACTCTTGTCTTTCTACTGCACTTTGTTTCTGCAATAATTCAATCTGTTCCCGATAGTCATTCTCTAATTGGATAAGGTCTTTGCTCTGTTGACTATCCACGGAGTGTAACGGATTCTGTAAATTGTCCTTTTTGGTCTGTTCTAATTGTAATAAACGGCTTTTTAACTCGTTAAATTCACTAGTTCTTGTCTCTAATTGCTGTCGCAAACGGGCTACCTCACTCATTGCCTTATGGATGGCTTGGCCGTCCACCTGATCGTCACTAGTTCCTACATTCAACGTAGGGTTACACTTTATATGCCTCGCTCTTGCAGCGTATCTAAGTGCTGTTAATGATTGAGAATAAAACGAAGGAGACAACCGAACGGTTGCGATCATCATTGTTTTGGCATTACCACCGAGACTGTCTTTCAACAACATGGTTAACTTACTATTTCGATATGGTATATGAGGTAATGGTGTGTTGCTTTTTTGATCCATATAATACTTACTCAAGGAGTTCAGTACGTCACCTAACACAGTCAGAGCCTTATTAATCTCTTTTGCTTCCGTAAGAGTCTGCCCTTCAGCACCACTTACTTTCACATTTTCAGATCCCGCTAAATCAATCAAATTAATTTTTCCTATTCGAATTGATTGGTCGCTCTTGGATGCACTAGAAGAATCCTCGTCATTGATGGTCTTGGATACTATTTCTAGTGATATTACTGTGTGTGAACGGGATGATCTATCATTTAAATTAGTTGTTGCTGTCGCTCTTAATTTATTGCCTTTAGCAATTAATGTTAATGCTTCTTCTGCTGATGACACTGGTATCCTTAACGTGCTGCTTCCACTTAATTGAATGCCTAATGTTGGATGATCGTGGATTTTAATTCCAACATTATCATTTATACTTGTATGAGACATTGCACCATTTGTTTGAGCAGAAAAATGACTGATATCACTAGATAATAAGTCGTACAATGTATTATTATACAATTCCACGTATGTAAGAAAAACCATTGCTACAAGGGAGTGAGTGAGTGAGTGAGTGAATTAAGGAAATAATGATTTAGTGTGCATAAGAATGATGCGAGTACCTATACTATCTTTGCTTTGCTGCGCTTTTAATCTTAAATCAGAAAAAACGTGATACACAGTGCGTGGTACAATTCCTGGCAAATGTGACGTACCACTTATGGTGTGAGTCTTACCAGACCCAGTCATACCAAATGCAAAGATCGCGACATTAAAGCCTTTTAAACTTTCATCAATCAAATCCTTCACGGAATGGAACACTTCCTCTTGGGTAGTTTTATCATCATAAACCTATTTAAGGAGGTGAGCAATTGTATAACTGCGCAAGAAAAATGATGACGAAAGTTAATACCCGATCAAAATTAAATTCATGTGTATCATGTAAACTATTCTCTTTTGTCCTGCTGATCGTCACGACGTTTTCCCTCAACTTAATGCACGATTCCGCAGTGTCCTCTGGGCGAATGCGCACCGCGACTCGAATCGACTCCATGAGCGCCTTCGGTTCGCTTCTCACTGACTATCTTGCTTGCTAATTTGCAATTTAAAGTTTCTTCAAAATTTCTTGGTCAAATTTTTCGTGCCGGTACTGGTAAAAAAATTAGTAGGTAGACTAAAATTACACTGGTGCCTTGATAATTCGTTTAAATAGCGGAAAGGTAGTCGTTAGGGACGCGGTGGAGTTATTACTGGGTTTGTTGGTATACTCTAACTACTATTTCAACCAGAAGGGCTCTGGGTAAGGTCTGCGACTGAAACTAACGGTACTGTGGGTAAGGTCTACGACTAATACAAGTGGAGCTCTGGGTAAGCAGTTCCAATATACACACGATCGATACATTCGTTGGAATGTAAACAATATACCAGTGATGATTATCCACTCTGAATAGGCGGTCTAGGTACCGGTGTAAAAGCAACTGCAAAGCAAGGCGGCATGATGACATCTTAAAATCTCTTTCAGCCCAGCCCGTGTCAGGTAATCACTCAGTCACTTACTCGCCGACTCGCTTCTTTCTTCACTCACTCATTTGTTTACTTACTCGCTTAATTAATTACTTTAGTAACTTACTTACTCACTTACTCATATCACTCACTTGCACTTACACATCAGAATACTATCTCATTCCTATCCACCCATTATGCCTCTTACTTACTTGCATATTCTTTTGTCAGACCATATGTGTGATTGTTCAAGTGAAGAATATCAATCATCCACAGTTGCCGCGGGGATCAACCTTGCTAAGCTTTGTATTGGCACTGGAATACTAGCTCTTCCCTATGCTACATTACACGGTGGATTAATATTTTCGCCTATTGGTATCGCTTTAATAGCGTTATGGAATGGAATCGCATGTACTATGTTAATGAGGTGTAAGCGTGCATTCAAGCATAATGAAAGTTTACAGAAATCGACACAACATCTATCATCTCCTTATTCTAGGATTGCATATGCAGCTACTGGTAGTTTAGGTGTATATACAATTGATTTTTCTATTATAATAACATTATTAGGTGTTTGTGTCACTTACCAAATTGCATTTGCATCTTTGGTGAGTGACATACCTGGGAGTATATTCTCAATTAAAATTTTGACTATAATAAGTGGATTATGTGTATATCCAATATCGTGCGCTAAAAATGTTGGAATCTTGGCTCAGTATTCACTATTCGGTTTAGTTTTTTTGCTGATAGGAATTACTGCTATATTTGGATTTGGAATTTATTCGTTTGGGCTTACTGGTTCCAAGAGCAGTGTGGTATCACAACCACTTCATAATTGGCCATTGAGCACAGAAGATATGACGTCGTATATGGGTGTGGCTATCTTTTGCTTCGGTGTATGTTCATTAGTATTTCCAGTTGAAGCAAACATGAAGAAGAAAAATGAAATTAATCTAGCCGTATTGTACTGTTTACTCTTTGTTTGGTCCATATACACTGTTGTGGGGGATGGATTGGCCCTGCTCTACGTGCACGATGCTAGGGGAATAATGTCTAACATTTTACAAAATTTGCCTATCCAATCCACATCAGCTATTGCTGTTAGAGTATCTATGGCCGCAGTATGCCTTTTTACATTTCCCCTAACGTTAGTACCACCAGCTCAAATGATAGAACAACTAATTCATCATAATCTTAGAGGAGTATTGATTTCCTCTACGTCGGGTAAAGGATTGCTGTCTCAAACAACTAGTTATACTAGTATTGAGGCTTCAGATAATAGTAATAAAGCAAGTGTCAACGGTGATCATAATGAAGAAAGTAGTGGTGATATGTACAGTGAAAACATCGAGGAGCCCCCTGTATTGCTACGTTTCTCTGTGCGCTTTGTATTAATTAGTATGTGCACCTTACTTGCTATATCAATCCCATGTTTCGGTGATGTTATATCACTGTTAGGTAGTTTTACTGTCTCGATATTGTCCTTTGTCATGCCTCCGATACTACACTACCAGCTAGTATCGTCGCAGCTGCTTACAGGCTACAACAGAATCCATTTAGAGTTCAAAAATGACTGTATTAGCCCTCGAACACAGTCATTTATAGATATCATTTTTTTTGTATTAGGGGTGTGTATTTGTTTATTTGGTACTTACATAAACTCGGTTGTGGTTATAAATAAGATGAATTTAAAATCGTGTTGATAAATTACATATAGAATCATACAATATATTTGTACATATAGTTGTCATTGTTTGGTAAACGAATTATTTCTTACTTTTCGAATTTTGGTATTTATTTAATGATTCACACAGCCAATGTATACCATCTGTAACACCCGCACCAGTTAATGCATTACTGCAAGTTATATGCCATGGCTTATCTCTTAGCTTATGTAGACCTAATTCATTCATACATTCTTCAGCGGATAATGCATTTGTCATATCCATTTTATTGGCAAAAAATAATACAGGAATTCTTTTATCTTTGATTGATTCATGGACTAATAGTTGATCTAATTCTTCTTTCGCTACGCACATTCTTAATCTATCTGTGCTATCTAATACGTATATAATTGCTTGGACATCTGTGTAGTAGTGCTCCCAGAGACTCCGATATCGACCTTGACCACTCATATCATAAACAGTAAAATGAATATTATTCTTAGAAAATTCTTCGACCTGGAATCCAACAGTTGGTGTAACTTCAAAGGTTCCTCCTTTATTATTGTATAATTAAGTAAGTAAGTACGTGAAAGAGTGAGTAAATAAGTGTGAGTAAATAAGTAAGTAAGTGAAAGAGTGATTGAGTGAGTGAGTGAGTGAGTGAGTGAGTGAGTGGTTAAGTGGGTGATATCAATACCTTTCTTAGGTTTTAAATGATTAATAAGTGTGGTTTTTCCCGAATTATCCAAGCCGATGACCAATATCCGCGCCTCTTTGCTACTGAACCCAAACGCCGCTGCCAACATTTTAAAGAACCCCATTTCTCTCTTCTCCCGCTTGCGCACTACTTGATTGACCACGTGTGGTGCGACTGTTTTTCTTGTCGCTTTTTTAGTGTTTTTGGAATTTTCAACTGTTAGTACCGTCGTAAATCGGAACCTAGTGAAAGGAAGCAAGAGTAAAATCAGGTCGAGAAGAAGTATAGCTCCTCAAGGAACCAAATGCGCATATGCAACTCTCGATTCATACAGTTAGAAATGTTTCAAATTTATTTACATACAGTAAGAATGAATTCTTGCAATGGAATATAAGAATCGTGGTAGATTATCACATTATAACGCATCTCTTTTTCTTCTCTTGCTTGCTAACATCGGCTTCCTTGCCTCCTGCCTGGTTGAGTCCCTGCATCACCACCATTTTAACATCATCCAATTCTTTACTTGCAGCCGCGTTCGCCACGGCAGATCCTGAGATGGCTCCGTTTGAAACTAAAAATGAGATTATTTCCTCGTTTTTACAGCACGCATTATTTGCCACATCTAATGCGGTTCGCTCTAACGGATTAACGAAATTGATGTCCGCACCTTTCAGTAATAGTAACTTAATCATGTCCAAGTGACCATTGCCACAGGCTAACTGCAAAGGAGTGTGTGCGAAGGCTGGTTCAATCACATCAATATGGGCTATTGGGCGATTATTCTCGTCAACGTGGTCCAAGATAGCAGTGGCAATTTTGACATGATTGTTTGAAGCACAGTTATGTAAAGGACTCATACCGTATTTACTCTTCTTGTTTACATCAGCCCCTAACTTGATTAGATCTGCGACCATGAGCTCTTGCTGATACAATTGCGATTCTGAGCAGAATAATATAGCAGTTTCGCAACTTTTTGTTGCTTCATTTGGATCGTAATCTTTGATATTTTCCAAGATAAAAGAAAATTTAGGATAATGTCCATTTTTAGCGCAAAAAAGAACTGGGGACAATCCGTCTTTGTCAACAACATTTAAAGACACGTTATTGTTATGTAAAAATGTCATAGTTTCAATTTTGGTGGCAAAATAATAAGCATTTTTACCTTCATTATTCACTGCATGAATATCCGCACCTTTTTCGATAAGCAAATCGATCAATTCAGTATTTCCACTTTTACATGCTAAATGGAATGCACTCAACCCTGATTTGGATTGCTTGTTTACATCGGATCCTTTTTCTATCAATTGCTTTGATATTTCTAAATTACCTTTTACGCATGCATATATCAAAGGCGTTTCGCCATTTTCATCGCATAAATTTACATCACAGCCTTGCTCAATTAAATAAGAAAATATATCAAGGCTGCCGCTGCGAACAGCCATGTTAAGCGGGGTGGTGGCCCCGCAGTTATCATTCAGATCTGGATAATTCTCGCTGATAAATGCCTTGAGCAGCTCCAAATCCTTCTTTGAAATGCATCCTAGTAAATCGTCACTCATATTTGCTTGCGTTTTTTATTTCACCGTACAACTAGCTGCTGTGGGTTTACTTTATTACTTCTTCTTGCAACAACAGCGCGGTTTGTAAAAACTTTGTTAGGTTTTTATTATGCACACCGTGGACCGAACTTGGAAAGTTCGCGAGTTTCGGAATTTGTGGAGTG